>Ga0208958_1000748_pt1 | contig 37489 bp, 39 predicted proteins | sample RifOxyB1_FD_184032 | JGI IMG/M metagenome (GOLD analysis project Ga0208958, IMG submission 184032) | Soil microbial communities from Rifle, Colorado - Rifle Oxygen_injection B1 (SPAdes) | ecosystem: Environmental > Terrestrial > Deep subsurface > Rock core/Sediment | place: Rifle, Colorado...
GCCGCATCCTTCTTCTTGCGCTTTACGGAGGGTTTTTCATAGGCCTCGCGTTTGCGGACTTCCGAAAGGATGCCTGCTTTTTCACACTGCTTTTTGAACTTCTTCAGGGCGGCTTCGAACGAGTCGCCATCACGAATTACGATTCCAGGCATTGATTTCACCCCCTTTCGAAATGGTAAGAGTTGAGAGTTCTTTGCTTATCCGGCTTTACCCGAAAAAGCCAGTATGAAGTCTTGAAGTTGGGGGTGCTATTCAACGCCCTGCGCGCGATCTTCCGGCCAGAGGGCGACGATCATTCCGCCACCTCCGGCTCCGGTCAGCTTAGCGGCGAGTGCGCCATTTTGAAGAAGGTCTTCTTCCAGGTGTCTGGCTTCGTTCGGAACGAGCCCCCAGGAATAAAAGCATTCCTGAGCCTCCTTCATTGCCCGGGCGATCAGCTCGAGCCCTTTCTGTCCGAGGTCCGGAGACTCGGAGCGATCGTAGAGAACTAAGCCTTCGAGAGCATTGCGGGAAGCCGCTCCCATTGCCTCATCCACTTGCATCGCGAGAACCGGGCGTTCCTGCCGGAATTGTTCAACCTGCATAATGCATTGGCTTGTCCGGGCGCGCAGCCCGGTGTCGTGGAACGTGAATCGGGGCAAGTGCTTGATGCCGAGCAGCTGAGGTTCCCGGCCGCGGACAAACGTGATCGGCTGGCCGGAGGCGATGACGGAGACGTCCATGCCACTGCTTTGGCCGTGGAAGCGGTGTTCTAATTGGGTTGCGAACTCAAGCCAGCTTTCCTTTGCGATCGAGAGAGGTTCCGAGAACCATTTTGTCAGCGCGACACAAAGCGCGGCTGAGGAGCCAAGCCCCGCCCCTTCCGGGATCGTGCTTTCTATTTCGAGCGTTCCTTTCGGGCGCAGAAAGGATTTTCCTTCCCCCTGCCAGTGGTCTTCGACTGAATTCAAGAGCTCTTGGATGAGATTTTGGGCCGAAGCGGGAAGCACACTCAAGCCGTCTAGTCGATCCTCAGACGGCCTGAATTTCAAACAGAGTGATTTTTGAGTGAGCGGAATCGCGACCGCCGTCCCGCCTCGAAGTACGGAATGTTCTCCCGCGAGAACCCATTTTCCGCAGACGCGTGTTTCGAATGCCCGCCACATCAGAAAATCCCCTCCGGCTCAGCGCCGGTCCCGGGTTGATCCTCGAGGATCGACCAGCCCGCGAACTGCTTCTTGAGGCGTTCGCGCCATTGCGCCGCGCGGGATGCTTCGACCGTGACGTGGATATTCGGTCCAGCGTCCATCGTCACAATGGGGCCGAAGCCTACAGTCGCTATATCGCGAGCAAACCACTGGAGGGCTTCGATTGTGCCGGGCTGCCAATAAGAAAAGGGCTCGGGAGAAGTGTGAAACAGCGAGTGCATCTCCCAGGCTTCAGACCAGGCCAGGCGAGAAATGCATTCGAGATTTCCTTCTTTGAGAGCCGTTCTGAGTTCGTTCGTACGAGCTGTCGTCCGGGCGATTCGGCCGTCCCAAAGGGGCGACGACTTGATCCGGCGATGGGCTTCGCTGGACGACACGCTCTTTTTTTCCTGTGAAACCAAGAGAACGAAATGAACAAGGGACGGAAGCGCGCTTTTCAGCGACTCCGTGGCTTCTCCGTTCCACAGGACCCAAGGTCCCTCAAAAGATCGGCACGAGCTTCCCGAACCCTGGCGCGAAATCGCCGCGAACGCGCGGCGGAGACCGGGGTCTTTCCATGCGCGTTCGAAGGTGTCCCTTTCGCGCGAGAAGGCGAGGGCGACCGCGGCGGTGATCGCGGCGAAGCTCGAAGCGCTCGAGGCGATTCCGGAAGCTTCGGGAAACGTATTGGCGGTTTTCAAGCTGAGCGTCCGCGGGCCTTCGCCCAGGACGGGGACACCATGACGACTCAGGATTGCCGGCGCCGCGAGCGCCACTCGATGGGCGTGCTCAACGGCGCGCTCCATGCCGTGCCGTGAAAGCGACGGAACACGTGCCTCGTACGGCGGCGAGGTCTTGATGCGAGGGGGTTCGGGAATCCAACGAATCGTGAGATCGGAATCGCTTTGCGCCGCGAGGTCGCTGAGTTCGGCGTAGGAGCAGAGCGCATCCAGGGTGAGAGAGAGACTCGGGTTTTCCGGAATATTCAAACCGTGATCTTTCTTTCCCATGTACTTGATGAGGGCGATATTCGAGGGCGCCCGGGCGATGTGGGTGCGGGTCATCATGGTAGCTCCTCGTGAGTCGCGAGAATTCCCGGTTCGCGGTTCAGTCCCGCCGACGCGAGATGGAGTCCCCGGGCCTTTGCGATCGCGATGATTTCAGGGTGAACTGGCTTCGACGCCAGAACGAGAACCGCATCGGCGAGGAGCGCGCCCGCTCCCTTGACGCCAAGCACGCCCGGAATTTGGCCGAGCGCTTCGCGATCCTGTGTGGCGGCCTTGGACTCCAGGCCGGCTTGATTGAGAACAGCGGCATAGCTACTCATGGCAGATCCGAGTTTTACCGCGTCGTTTTCACGAATGGCTTCGATTCCTCCGGTAAGCGGAGTCATGAGTTGAAGGAGAAATGAAGAATTCTCCTGAAAAAGGCTCCTTCGTGCCAGCGTTTGCAGATGCTCGTGAGTGATGACCTTTCGGCCGGATTGCGCTGTGGCCGTGAACACGAGGAGCTTCGACCAGTCGAAAGCATCCCAAAGGTCTTCGCAAACCAGATCGCCCTGAAAGCGGATCACGCCGCCGTGCCATTGAGCAACGAGATCCGCTCCGCTCGGCGGGACCGGGCTTTCGGCCGTGAGGTCCCGATATTTTCGCCAGACGGATTGCCATGAATCATTCACGCCGTGAAGAGCGGCGTAGAGAAGGGCAAACTGAGCGGTCGAAGCGCCGAATCCGCCGTTCCCGCTGAACGGGTCAAAAAATTCGAATACCCTCTTTTCGTCACGGGCAACGGAATTCAAGAAACGTCCCGCCGGGCTTTCGGGGTGGAAGACCTCGGCAGGTCCGGTTCCGCAAGGACGCAATTCGAACCGCGGACCGAGCGAAGCAACCACGGCTGGCAGAGCGCCGAGAACCGCGTACTCTCCAAGGACGAAAACCTTGCCTGCAATCGAGTAACTCACTCCGGCAGCTTTAGAGTACCGCTGCGCTGTGTTCTCCGACACGGATTGCCTCGAGAATTTCTTTTGCACGGGTCAGGTTGATTCGTTTTTCGACTTTGAGAACTTCCGCGAGTCGGTCGCGAACTTCGGCGATTTCGTGAATCTCGGCTCCGGCTGCGATCGCGAGATTCGCGGCATGAAGCTGCATGTGGCCTTTCACGATTCCAACGGTCGCGAGTGCTTTCAGCGCGCCGAGGTTTTGCACAAGCCCGACTGCCGCGCAGATCCTGGCGAGATCTTCGGCCTTTGAAATTTTGAGCATCTTGAGCGCGATCGGCGCGAGGGGGTGGAGCCGCGTGACGCCGCCGACGATCCCGACCGCGAGGGGAACTTCGATTTTGCCGACCAGATCGGTGCCTTCCATGTGCCAGGCCGTTACGGGCTGGTAACTTCCTTTTCTGGCGGCATACGCGTGAACGCCGGCCTCGACGGCCCGCCAGTCATTTCCCGTGGCGATCAGAATCGGATCGATCCCGTTGAGCACGCCTTTGTTGTGGGTGGCGGCGCGATAAGGATCGGCCTGCGCAAAGAGCGTTGCCTCTTCGATGCCCTTTCCGACGGTCGGGTCGACATCACGGACGATGACTTCGGCAACGGCGAGTTTGGTGTCCACGAGATTCGAGAGGATGCAGAGGCCGACTCGCTCTCCGCTGATCTCCTCGACTCTGGGCTTGAGGGCTTCGCAAACCTGATTGATGAGGTTGGCTCCCATCGCGTCGCATGGATCACAGAGGATGTGGAGGACGAGCATGGTCCCGTCTTCTGAAGGGCGCTGAACCTCGCGGATCGCGATATCGTGAACGCCTCCGCCGCGTTCCACGAGGGAGGGAATGCAGGCGTTGGCGAGCCCCATCAGGACTTCGCGTTTTTCGTGGAGCGCGCGGCGCGCGTGCGTGACGTTGCGGACATTCGGGAGCTGAACCTGGCCGATAATGAGGGAACCTTTGGAATAGGTTCTGATGCTGCCTTCGCGCCGGATCCACTTTGCGGTCGCGCTCGCGGCGGCGATAATGGAGGTTTCCTCGACGGCCATGGGGATGAGGAGATCGCGGCCATCAATGGTGAAATTCGTCGCGACTCCGAGCGGAATCGGAAAATAGCCGATCACGTTTTCGATGAGGTGTTCCGCGATGTCGAGCGAAAGGGTCTTTTTGCCCGAGATGGTGTCGACCTCGTTCTGAGTCAATTCGCAGAGATCCTGCACCCGGCGCAGGCGTTCCGTACGTGAGATCCGGTGAAAGCCCTCGGTCAAATGGCGCTTCGTCTCCATGCGTTCTCCTTGTTTTTGAGTTCAGACGCGGTTTTACACCCTGTACAAAACAGCGCAACCCGTAATTCGTATTCCTGCTGCTCCATCCAGCGGTCCAATATCGCTGGCCCGGCGAGCGCGGCCGCGAGGGCTGGCTGCGCGTAACCGATGCGATCGGCTCCGAGTGCGATCAGCTTTGCCGCGTCAAGGCCGCTCCGAACGCCTCCCGAGCCCCAGATTTCGGTTTTCTTTAAAAGAATCTCCCGGGCGGAAATGACGGAATCGGCGGTCGGTTCGCCCCAAGTGGCGAATGTCCGGGCAGCCGAGGCCCTGATGCTGGTTGGTTCCGCGCGAGCTCCTTCGATTCGAGCCCAGTGAGTGCCCCCGAGCCCGCTCACATCGACGGCGGAGAGTGCGACTCCGCGGAGCTTCTCAAGGGTAGTGCGCGAAAAGCCGCAACCGGTCTCTTTCAGGATCACGGGAATCGGGCACTTTTTGCATAAAGTTTCGAGATCGTGCAGAGCCCCTTTGAAATGAGGCGTGCCTTCCGCCTGAATGGCCTCCTGGAGCGGATTCGTATGCACAACGAGGCCGGCAGGGCGCAGCTTCTGGATCAGTTCATCGAGTTTCTCGGTCGAAATCGTCGAAAGTTGCGAGATCCCGATATTCGCGAAAACCATTAAGTCTGGAAATTCATTTCTGAAATGGCCCCAATCATCAGGGTTGTAAGAAGAGGATTCGGGAACATTCGAGTCGAGATCGCGACGTTGAGAGCCTAATCCGAGCGCCCAGCCGCGATCGCTGCAGACGCTCCCAAGCGTACGGTTGATTGCCGCGGATTCAGAATGTCCGGCGGTAATCGCCGCCACGAAAAAAGGCGTTCTTGTCGCCTGGCCAAAACAACGGGAATCGAGGCAAACTTCTTCGAGGTCGAGTTCGGGAAGAGCGTCGTGGTTCAGGTGAATGGAAGACAAACCGGTCAGTGCCGTCGCCTGATTTTTTTCATCAAGGGCGAGGCGCACGTGATCCTGCTTTCGTCCTTCAAACTGCTGGATATCCATAGGGCCGAGAACCTACATCATTTTGGGATTGGAAGCGATATTAAAGTTGACGAATTAGGTCTGGTTGGTGATTCCGGCCCCTCAGCTTTTGGAAGAGTAATTTTTATCTGAACGGGATACCCTAAAGGGTGGGATTTAAGAGCAAATAGTCATTATTCATGAGGATCATGTCAACGGGGCACTCTATTTTTTATCGCTTTCGTTTTCGGATGCGCCGCCATGGGCAGGAATTCGTGGTCTTGGCCACGGGAGGCCGTTTTCGGCCGCTATTGCTCATGGGGGTCATTGTTCTCGTAGTCACGCAGATGGTCGCGCTTTCGCCAGCCCAGCTTGAGGAAAACCCGTCGGCTCCCGCACTGATCGAACCCGAGGCTTTACTGCATGAGGAGTCCGACACGGTCGCCACGGGTATTCCGAAAGGAAAGATTCCCGAATACAGCGTTGATCAGTTTGATTATGTTTCGACCGTTGAAAGCGTCAAACAGTGGCACCTCATTGCCGAACGCGCTTTCCTGTTCAACGAAAACAAACTGGTTCACGCAAGGCAGGTCAAAGCTTTCCTGTTTGATCCGGATGGAAAGACCACCGTGGTTACCGGAAAAGAAGCCAAGTACTTCATGAATCAGCGCGACCTCGAGATTTTCGGTGAAGTTCACGCGGTATTCCCGGATGGTTTTGAGTTGACCAGCGAATACCTGCGTTATCAGCCGAACGAGCGGAAAATAGAAATTCCCGTGCAGTACATCGTAAATGGCGGGGGCAAGCAGAGCGATGGACAGGTGATCCGGTTCCAAAGCATGGGGCTGGATTTCGCGATGGCTCGCTCAAAGATCGTCCTGCCGAAGGACGTTCAGTTCAGTCTGGCGAGATCTCAACCGGGATCGGCCGTCTCAGCGGCTCGTGAACACGCGCCCGCGCCTGCCAAAGGAAAAGAAGAGGTCACGACTATTCAATCAGATCATTGCGTCATTGAACGCGACAAGCAGCTTGCGCATTTCACGATGTTCGCGACGCGGCCTTTGGATACCCGTTTCGTTCGCATTTCGCAGCCGACCATGATTTCCCGGTCGCGAAGAGCTGATCTGAATTACGGTGATTACACCAAAATCCTGCAATACATGAGCGCGCACGAAGATGTGCTGATCAAAGAGGTTGCGGAAACGGACGAGCGGCTCGCGAATTCGAAACCGCGAAAGAAGCAGAACTCGCGAGAGGACGGGAGGGAGGCTGCCGAACAGCATTCGTTGCGCTACGCGACCAGCAGCCGCGCCGATTTTGATTCGCGTCGGGATATCATTGTGCTTTCCGGGTTCCCACAGGTATATCAGGATAATGATACGGTTACGGGAGACGTGATTCTCCTGCATCGTGATACAGACATCGTGGAGGTCGAGAACAGTAATGCCTTCAGTCAAGGGAACTGAACACGCGCCCGTCGTGAATTTGCTTCAGGCGGTCGAACTCAAGAAGGCCTACAAAGGGCGAAGGGTCGTCGAGGGCGTCAGTTTCGAAGTTCGTGCCGGCCAGGTCGTCGGCCTTCTCGGGCCAAACGGTGCCGGGAAAACGACATCGTTTTACATGGTTGTGGGTTTGATTCGAGCTGACGAAGGCCAAGTTCTTCTGAACGGCCAAGATATTGCCGATTGGCCGATGCATAAACGAGCTCAGAACGGGATCGCCTATCTCCCGCAGGAGGCTTCTGTCTTTCGGCGGATGACAGCTGAAGAAAACATCCTGACGGTGCTTGAAACTCTCCCTTTGACGAGCGCCGAAAGGCATGACCGGTTAACCCGCCTGCTCGACGAGTTCAACCTGAACGGGATCGCCAAACAGAAGGCGTACACGCTCTCGGGAGGCGAGCGGCGGCGCGTCGAAGTCGCTCGAGCGTTGGCCCTGAATCCGGTATTTCTTTTGCTAGATGAGCCTTTTGCTGGAATAGATCCCATAGCTGTCAGTGATATCCAAAGAATGATTCAGGTGCTAAAAAAGCGGCAAATCGGGGTATTGATTACTGACCATAACGTACGAGAAACCCTGGAAATTTGTGATTTGGGATATTTGCTGAATAGTGGTAAAATTTTTGAAAAAGGGACTCCCAGCGAGATTGCAAATAGCCGTACGGCACGGGAGACTTATCTTGGTGAGAATTTTCAATTTTAGAGCAGGGCAAAGTAGACAAAAAAAATCATGGCATTAGAAATCAAACAAAGCCTCAGATTAAGCCAGCAGTTGGTCATGACGCCGCAGCTGCAGCAAGCGATCAAGCTGCTTCAGTTGAATCGGATGGAGCTGGCCGAGGTCGTCAACCAGGAGATGATGGAAAATCCTGTCCTGGAAGAGCTTGCCGAAACGCCCGAAGGGGAGAATCAAACTCCCGCCGACGCGACCGCTGAAAACGCGGATCCCGAAGCCGAGCAGCGTCGGGACGAGGAATCTTTCGTAAAAGAGAAGCCGCAGGAAGAACAGCTGGTCGCTGGCAAGGATGACTTCAATTGGGAATCGTACGTCGAGGAGTTCAACTCGAGTTCGAGCTCGGCGCCCTCGATGCGCGAAATCAACGAGGAGCTTCCCAGCTTTGAGAATGTCCTGACGAAAACCACGTCTCTTGAAGATCACCTGGCCTGGCAACTTTCGATGGTTACCATGACGGATGCCGAGAAGAAGCTCGGTGAATTGATTATCGGGAATCTTTCGGATGACGGATACCTGAACGCGAACCTCGAAGATGTCGCCAAAGAAGCGAAAATCGAACTGGAGGACGCGGAAGAGGTTTTGAAAATCATCCAGAATTTCGATCCTCTTGGCGTGGGTTCGCGCAACCTTCAGGAGTGCCTCGCGATTCAGGCCAAATTCATGAACCCGCGCCAGCCTTTGGTGGAACAGATTATCGAGCATCATCTGGGTGATCTCGAACGCAAGAACTATCAGTCGGTCGCGAAGGCGCTAGGTGTCCCTCTCGATAGAATTATTGAAGCAACCCGTCTCATCTTGGAGTTCGAACCGAAGCCCGGGCGTTCCTTTCATGCGAGTGACACTCAATATATTACGCCTGATATTTACGTGTATAAGGTCGCCGAGGAATTCGTCATCGTTCTGAACGAGGACGGGATGCCGAAGCTCCGAATTTCGCCTTATTACAAAAACATCCTAGCTGCGGCGCAAAAAGATCAGAACAAGGTGACGAAGGAATACGTGCAGGACAAGCTGCGTTCCGCCGTATGGTTGATCCGTTCGATCCATAATCGGCAAAAGACGATCTATAAGGTGACCGAGGCCATCGTGCGTCGCCAGCGTGATTTTTTCGAAAAGGGCGTTCAGCACCTTAAACCCATGATCCTGAAGGATGTCGCGAACGATATCGGGATGCATGAATCCACTATTTCACGCGTAACTACGAATAAATTTGTTCACACGCCGGTCGGGATCTTCGAACTCAAATACTTTTTTAATTCCAGTATTAATGCCGCTGACGGAAGCGACTCTCTTGCCAGTGAGGCAGTAAAGGAGAAGATCCGTCAGATGATTCAGAAAGAAGATCCAAAGAATCCGCTTTCCGATCAAAAAATCGTCGAATTGCTGCGGGCCGACAATATTGACATTGCCCGGCGAACCGTGGCGAAATATCGAGACATGCTGGGCATCCTCTCGTCGGGGAAGCGCAAAAAGATTATCTGACGGGGACCATGCTCGAAAGCGTTCAATTGCTTGTGATGCCGAAGCCAAACGGCCGATGTCATAAGCTTACAACGGAGAGTGATCATGGATTTTCATATCAGCTTCAGAAACATGGATACGAGCCAGGCTTTGCAGGTTTACACCAAGGAAAAATCTGAAAAGCTGAAAAAATATTTCAATGGCCGAATTTCGGTTACTTGGAATTTTTCGGTGGAGAAGCTGACAAAAGTCGCGCATTGCCGACTGGTCGGAAACAACATGGATTATTTTGGAGAGGCCGCGACGGATGACCTCCATTCCTCGGTTGACCACGTCGTCGAGAAAATCGAAAAGCAGCTTAGAAAGCACAAGGAAATCGTGAAGGATCACCTTCACAAGGCCGCAAAGGTGCCGCTTCCGCCGATCGAGGAATAGTTAATCAATCCTTCAGCCGAACGGCTGAAAGGCGCCCGTCATCAAGTGCGATGAAAAGAGCTCGGGAAACGGGAACAAAGCGGAAGGCTGCCAGATAGGCGCCCTGTTTTGTGTCGAGCGGAATCTCCCAATCGAGTTCGCCGTCATGCCTGTATAGCCGAAGGTGACTGTTTCGCACCGCCGATTGCGTGTCGAAGGCGATCGCGACATGATCTTCGAATACCTGCATGACGGATGAGTATTCGGCGGCGGAGTCGGCTCGCTCGCGCCAACCTTCTTCGAGGTTCGTTACCCTGTAGGAATTCACGTACTGCCCCTCTGCGGTGTTGCCGTAGGTGAGAACGGAATTTCCGGATGGGGTGATTTCAATTTGTTCAAACAGGGCCCGAGCCGGTCCCTTGGCGGGTGCTGTTCCGGGGCTGCCGGCCGTGCGTTCGCCCGCAAGGCGACCGGCAGCATCGAAAACAGCTATTTTCTGGATCGGATTGGGTCCGCGGGTCAGAAAAATAACCGCAACTTTAGGTTCGGGTCCCGAAGAAACCGAGACATCCTGAATTTCTCCTTCGAGTTTTTTCCGCCACCTCGAATGAAAATCCGGACCAATCAAAATGAGCTGACCTCGCGTCAGCGCCATCGCGACATTCCGTTCATCTTCGGACACCTTCAGCGCAAGAACGTCGGGGACCTGTTCCGCGGCCCCCATCGTGCCGATCGGGAAGGAAAGAATTTTTTTGCCGTTCCAGCCAAAGACCTCGAACGCGACATCGGAGTCGGCGTCTTCATCGTGATAGCACAGGATTTTTTTGGATCGGTTCAGCGGAATCGGCTTGCACATGGCTTCCGTGGACCAGCGGGACCAGCGTCGCGCGCCTGATGTTGAAATTCCAATCAGCTGGTTCTCGTAATTCGAAAGAACGAGGAGCTTGCCGTCGTCTGAAATGGCTTGCGTGCGAATCGGTGATTTAAGGATTTCCTTGCGGAGAGTGCGTCCCGTTCGATCGAGAAGGATCATCTGATAGCGGCGCGAACCGGTTCCAGACTCCCGATCGGGTGCGGTGGCCATCAGGATTCTTCGGCCGTTTTTTGAAACGTTCAGGTCCGTGATGAAGCCGTCAAACCTGCGCGACCAGCGCTCTGAAAAGGATTTGCGCGGATTTTTGGCCGAAACCTGAGGAGCGGGATCATTTTGAGCCGTGGTGGCGCGCCCCGCCGAGGCGCAACCCACGAAGGCGGTGCAGAATATCACGAAAAGATTGCGGGCTTTGATCATCGCGAGCGTAATGCTACAGTACCTCCAATCGGATTACCAATGCGGATCGCCATTCTTTCCAGAAACAAGAACCTCCACAGTATTCGTCGGCTGCTTCAGGAAGCACGAAAGGTGAAGCTCCACTGCGATGTGATCGATCCCCTCGACTGCCAGCTTGCGGTTGATGGGAAGAAAAGCTGCATTCTCATCGGTAATGAGGTTTTGCCCCGTTACGACGTGGTTCTCCCCCGAATCGGTGCTTCGATAACGGATTACGGGATCGCGGTCGTGAAACAATTTGAAGGGCAAGGGACCGTCACCGTCAACAGTTCGAAGGCGATCGCCGAGTCGCGGGATAAAATGAGTTGCCTTCAGGTGCTTTCAAACGCGGGTCTTCGCGTGCCTAAGACGGTTCTCACCCGGAACACCCGGGGCGGCATGAAGGCCGCGATCGAGCGGGTGAACGGCATGCCTGTTGTTCTCAAGATATTGAAGGGAACGCAGGGCCTCGGAGTCATGCTGGTCCACAGCCCCGTTTCGCTGGGGTCCGTCATGGAAACCTTCCATGGGCTGGATCAGGAGGTCATCATCCAGCAATTCATCGCCGAGGGTGCCGGCCGTGATTACAGGGCTTTCGTGATCGGTAACCGCGTTGCCGCCGCGATGATGAGAACGGCGCCCGAAGGTGAGTTTCGCACGAATATCCATCGCGGAGGTGAGGGGAAACTCGTGAAGCTCCCGAAGAACTTCGAGCGAGCCGCGATCCGGGCAACAAAGGTTTTGGGACTTCAGATTGCCGGGGTGGATCTCATGGAGAGCCGGTCGGGGCCTCTGGTGATTGAAGTCAACAGTTCGCCGGGTTTCGAAGGAATTGAGCGCGCGACGGGCCTGAATATCGGCGCCGCGATCATTAAACACATGCGGTCCATGAAACGAAGAGGCTGATTATCCCTTGGCCAGTTTCGCGTATCGGCTGCGAGCCTTCCGTTTTGCGGTGCTCGGGGTCTTTTTCTGGAAGGCGCCTATCGTAAGGCAACCGTAAATTTTTTTGACCAGCATGGATTGCACTTGCGCGCCAAGCTCATCAATGACGGCGCTTTCAAGAACATGGGGTACAATAATGTTCATTTTTCGGAGGTAAGTGAGGTAATCTAGAATTACATTTCCGATAAAGGTCTTCCGGTCTGATTCGGAGTCCTGAAAATTGAGCAGGTGCTGTTCAAAAATCACGTAAAGGGGGTCCGGTTGCGTTTCTTTGATAGCTCTCATTCGGCGCCTTACCTCGTAATGATCTTTCGGAATGCGAGGTCGCTAGCTTGAGTACGAAAAACGAGGAAGTCCCGCTTTCGAAATCCAAGAATTTCATTAACTTCAAGGCGCACTTGGAACAGGCCAAGCGCGTGTTGATTTCGACGCACGTACTCCCGGACGGGGACGGATTGGGAGCCGAAGCTGCGCTTTTTCATTACCTCAAGCGTGCAAGAAAGGCGTGCCGGGTTTACAACCCCGATCTTTTGCCGAAGCGTTACCGTTTCATGGACCCGAAGAATAATATCCTTCTCGGTCCAGGTGAGGTGGAACTGTGGGATACCTTTGACCTTTGGGTCATTGTGGATACGAACGATCCGAGGCGTTTAGGCAAGCTTTGGGGGGAGTTGTCGCTCCGGGCAAAGAAAATCGTTTTTCTCGATCACCACCTGCTGCCTCCAAATGGCGCGACCGGGCTGACGTATCCTCCTCACGCGCTTCTTGTTTCGGACACCTCTTCGAGCAGCATTGGAGAGCTTCTTTTTCATCTTTTTTCTGAGTTGCACCTCGCCAAGATCAATAAAGACGTCGCGCAAGGTCTTTATGTCTCAGTCATGACGGATACGAATAGCTTTCGATATGCCCGGACAACACCTTTGGCGCATCGCATCGCCGCTGAGATGATCGAAACCGGTGTGAATCCGGAGGAAGTTTATCAGGCAATTTACTCATCGAAAGAGGTTTCCCATCTCCAGCTTCTGGGAAACATGCTTCAAAACGTACGAGTGAGTTCGGGCGGGAAAGTGGCCTGGTTGGAGGTCGGGCTGGAGCTGCGAAAGAAACATCAGGCGTCCGCCGATGACACCCAGTCTTTTTTGAATCTCCTGCTCTTATTGAAAGGCGCCGAGGTTGTCTGCTTTTTCAGGGAAGAGGATGATAATCAGGTGCGGGTCTCGATCAAGTCCAAGGGATCGGTCGTCGTGAATAGGGTCGCGATGGAATTAGGCGGTGGGGGTCACGAGTACGCGGCGGGACTTGCGCTTTCTGCTCCTCTCGATAAGACCGTTGACGCAGTGATCAAACGGCTCGATGCGGTCATTCAAAGCTACGAAAAATTTGGTAAGCCACCGAAAGAATGAGGATTTGGCTGCCTGCCCTTGACAAGTCGCAGTTGACATTCATTATAAATCCCATACGTTAGGGTTTCGAATTAAACGATCAACGCCGTGAGGTCATCGATTATGATCCAAGTCTCTCATCTTTCGAAACTGTACGGTTCCCGTGCAGCAATCAACGATCTGAACTTTGAAGTCAGCAAAGGCGAGATCGTCGGGTTTCTTGGTCCGAACGGAGCCGGAAAGTCGACGACAATGAAGATTTTGACCGGGTTCATGCCTGCTTCGGAAGGTAAGGCGAGCGTGGCCGGGTATGATGTTTTCGACCATCCGATCGAAGTGAAGCGGAATGTCGGCTATCTGCCCGAAACGCCCCCGGTCTATCCGGAAATGGTGGTTTGGGATTATCTCGATTTTTCAGCTCGAATGCATCAGATCCCGAGCAATCAGATCAATCAGGCAATCGGGAGCATCATCGATAAAACTGGTCTTGGTGAGGTCCGGAAGCGCCTGATCGGGAATCTCTCGAAGGGATTTCGTCAACGGGTCGGCTTGGCGCAGGCCCTGATTCACAATCCGCAGGTCCTGATCCTTGACGAACCGACTGTCGGGCTCGACCCGAAGCAGATCATCGAGATTCGTGAGCTCATCAAGAGCCTGGGGGGGGAGCACACCATCATCCTGAGCTCTCATATTCTTCCCGAAGTGACGGCCACTTGCCAGCGGATCATCGTCATCAATCAGGGAAGAATCGTGGCGGAAGACACCCTCGATCGGCTGACCTTGCGGCTCAAGAAGGGGCTGATCTACAGCATGACGGTCAAAAACCCATCGGCCGATGGAATTCGGGCGCTCGAGGAAGTTCAAGGCGTGACGAATGTCACGGCGGCCGGCCCGAAGCTCGTGATTCAAATCGATTCCGGGACACAGGAGATCCGGGACCGGATCGTCGAGAAGGCGGTCACGAAGGGGATGGGGGTTCTCGAGTTCAGCGCCGAACGCGTCAGCCTCGAGGAAATTTTCTTACAATTGACCACCGATGAATCGGGCGAAGCAGGAGCGTGAATATGAGAAACATTTGGACGATCGCACGACGGGATTTCAAAACGTACTTTACGTCACCTATTGCCTATATCGTGATTGCCGGCTTTCTGGCGATCATGGGCTGGATGTTCTTCTTCAATCTGAACCACTTCTTCGTTGAGAATATGAAATACCAGCAGCTCAACATGGGAAAGGGGGTCAGCATTACGGACGGGATCATCCGACCCTTGTTCGGGAACATGAATGTCGTGCTGCTGTTCTTGGTTCCCTTTATCACCATGCGACTTTTCGCGGAGGAAAAGAAACTCCATACGATCGAGCTTCTCATGACTTCCCCCGTTACTCTTGCCGAGATCATTTTCGGAAAATTTCTTTCGGCTCTGATGCTCGTCAAGGTGATGCTGCTCGTAACGTTGGTTTATCCGATCGTTCTTTTCATGACCGGCAATCCCGAACTCGGGCCGATCGTGACGAGCTATCTCGGGACGATTTTGCTTTGTTCCTGCTATCTCGCGATCGGCTTGTTTTTCTCAGCCCTGAGCGAGAATCAGATCGTGGCGGGTGCCTTGACGTTTGCCACGGGGCTTTTCTTCTGGTTGATCAGCTGGGCGACACAATCGGCGGGACCGGTTTGGAGCGATATCCTGCTGCATCTCTCTCTCATCAATCATTACAACAATTTCGGTCAAGGAATCATTAACTCAACCGATGTGTTCTACTTCCTTTCTTTCATCGGTATCGGTCTTTTCCTGACACATCGAGTATTGGATTCGTTCCGGTGGAGGTAAGCAAAATGACTCAAACAAAAAAGAAACTCAGTGAATCCTTGCCATTTATCCTCTGGGGCGCGGCCGGCGTGCTGGTCCTCGCCATGCTGTTCGCCCGGGCCGTTTTCCCGGAACTCCTCTGGCTCACGATCATCGTAGGGGTGCTGCTGGTTGCGGTGTTCGCGCTCCTCATACGCGAGAACCGGAAGGCGCTTCGAAGCCGTACGGCAGCTTATGGCTTGAATTCGGCCATCATGATCATCCTGATCGTGGCGATCGTGGGCGTGTTGAATTTTTTATCCGCCCGCTATCCGCTCAAGGCCGATCTGACGAAAAACAAGGTTCACACCCTTTCCGATCAGACTGAAAAAATCGTGAAGGGGCTGAAGAATTCTCTCAAGGCGACTCTGTACGTCAAGATGGGACAGCGTGAGCAGCTTCGGCCGATGCTTGAGAATTACAAAGCCTTCAGCCCGAAGTTTGAACTTGAATTCGTGGATCCCGACAAGGCGCGGACGCGCGCCGAACAGGCGGGGATCAAGAAATACGGCACGCTGGTCCTCAACTACGGTCAGAAAGAGACCAAAATCGACGATGTGAACGAGGAAAAGCTCACGAACGCGATCATCAAGATCGTCAAAGAAAAGCCGGTGACTTTCTGCGTCCTGACCGGACACGGTGAGAAGAGCTTCTCGTCGAACGAGCCCGACGGCTACGAAGCGGCCAAAAAGGCCCTCGCGGGGCAAAGCTATGAAGTAAAGGACGTCAATTTGATTCAGGAACAAAAGGTGCCGGAATCCTGCGACGCACTCGCGATCGTGGGTCCCACGAAGGCGTTTTTCGAACCCGAGGTCAAAGCCGTCCAGGACTATCTGAAGAACGGCGGCCGCGCGGTTTTCGCGGTCGACGTCAACTTGAAGGGGGCCGAGTACTCGCCGGAACTGCTGGCCATTCTCGAATCGTGGTACATCAAGGCGCTTCCAGGCCTGATTATCGATCCGCTTTCCCGGATGTTCAATACGGATGCAGCCGTTCCGATGCTCGCGACTTTTTCGAAAGAAAACGCGATTACCAAGGGCTTTCAAGGAACCGATAAGTGTTTTTTCCCTTTCGCCCGGCCGCTTGAAGTCGTGCCCGGCTCTCCGGGTGAGCTGAAGGTGCAGTGGCTTGCCCAGACGACTCCGATGAGCAGGGGGATCATGGATCTGAAGAGAATCGCCGGAGGCGAGGTTAAATTGGATCCAGCCAAGGACAGAGCCGGACCGATGAACGCGGCGATCGCCGTCGAAGGAAAGCACAAGGAGTCGAAAGGGAGCCGCAATACCCGTCTCGTTGCTTTTGGCAGTTCTCAATTCGCGACCAATAATTTTTCCCGGTTCGGAAATAACATCGACCTGTTCCTGAACGCGGTCTCGTGGGTTCTGGAAGATGAGAGCCTGATTTCGATCCGCGCGAAGGAAGACGGCCCCGGAAAAATCGAAATGTCCCAGAAATCAGGGACGTTCATTTTCCTGCTGACGGTGGTCGTTGTTCCCCTTCTTGTCGCGGCCGGAGGAATCGTGGTCTGGGTGTTGAGACGAAGACTCTAAAAGTGTGAGGTAACCATGACTCAAGTTGATTGGAAACGTCCGCTCGCGTTGGCGGTGGCGCTGTTCGTTCTCGGGACTTTCGCTTATTGGCTCGAGTACAAGCAGAAGCCCAAGAAAGAGGCAGCCGAGGAACAGGCGAAAAAACTCTTCAATCTCAAGGAAACACCGGTCGAGTCGATCACGATCGTCGGCGGCGGGAACAGGAATTTCGAGCTGAAATGTTCAGATTTCGCCGCGAAGCTTTGCAAGCCGGGCGATAATTCCAAATGGGAGCTCGTCGCCCCGCTGAAGGTCAAAGCGGATGATTCGAATGTGAATTCGTTTCTTTCGACCCTGACCAATATCAATTCCGCGGACACGATCGACCTGAAGGAAGAGACGCCTGAGTCAAGACTCGCGCTTCTGAAGGATTACGGACTGGATCCGCAGGCGCTGAACGCGGCCAACGGCCCGGTTAAACGGGTTCTGGTGAAAGCGGCGAACGGAGAAACAGTCCTGTATCTCGGTGCCGCGCACCCGGTCGACAATTTTTTCGGTCTCCGGGCAACCGGCGGGAAGGTCGACGAGGATCAGGTTTATCTCGTTCCCACCTATTTCAAGAGTAACTTCGAAAAAAATCTGACGTACTGGAGAGACAAGAAGCTCCTGACGATCGGCGGCCACGAGGTTCAGTCATTTCAACTCAAATCGGCGAAAGCTAATCTCAAATTGGAACGCCGGAACGGCGAATGGATCATCCGGGATCGAAACGGCGAAGAGTTCACGGGAGATCTTGAGAATATCGACAGCTTGCTTTCCTCCGCGACTTTCTTGAACGCGAAGGAATTCGTGTCGGACAGCAGGACTGACAAAAAAGCCAAGGCGGCCCTTCGCCAGGCGAAGCAGGTTCTCACACTGGCTCTGCAGAAGGACAAGGGTGCGGCAAAGGACGTTCCTCCGCCCGTCACGTTGACGCTGTACAAGAAGTCCAAGCCGGATCGGCTCTATGCCACTGTTTCGACGCTCGATCCGTTGTTTGAGCTCGAGACCGCGGTTCAGGGCCGGCTTGAAAAGGAACTCAAGGATCTCCGCCTCGTGAAGTTGCTCACCTCCATGGATCGCTTCAATGCCAAGCGGCTCGAAATTTCTGGAAAGCCGTTTGGCCAACCGCTGGTGTTGACGAATGCCGATTCGAAATGGACGGCCGGCGGCAAAACTCCGGTTGAGACCGAGAAAGTTCAACAGATGCTCGACAAGCTCTCTGGAAATCGCATCAAGGAATTCCTGCAGAGGTCCGCGATTCCGAAAGGTGAACAGGACGGGGTGAGGATCGCGATCGGGGACGAAAAAACGAACACGAAACGGCAGCTCCTTTTTTGGAAAAAGGGCGATAAGCTCTATGCGCGCGATTTGAACTCGAGCCGAAAGGAAGCTTTCCTGGTAGACAGTGCGATTCGGGACGGGTTACCCTGGGATCGAAGCTTTTTTCAAAAGCCCGAACCCGCGCCATCGAGCACGCCTTAGCCGACGGGGCTCTCAGGAACGGGTTGCAGAAAGGATTTCGTGAATTCCGATTCAGGCGATGCCCCCAAGGGCCCGACAGGAATACCGGGACAGGAACCGGGCGCTTCCGCCGAGTGCCGCCATTGCGGGCTGAAGTTTTCGCCAGCGCAGCCGATTCCCTCTGAGTGTCCGAATTGCGGTTTCTCCACCCAAGGCTCCTCCGTAATCGGGAGCGGCGGCGCGTTCAGGGGTGACCGTAATTCCCGCGGCGGCCCGGGTAAGCTGATTCACGATTATTTTGTGACTGTCTGGCGTATTCTCACCCGGCCGGGCGAATTTTTCCGTGAAATGCCCCTTAAGGAGGGTCTGGCAGGCCCGCTGGCGTTCGCTTTGGTCACGCACTGGCTGGGTGCTGCTTTTTCGTTTCTCTGGCACACGGCTTTCAGCGTGGCTCTTTCGGACTACGCGAGATTTTTCGAAAAAATTTTCGGCGATTTCGATATTGATCATCCGGGCAGAGCTGTCCAGTTGATGGAAAGCCGGAAGCAGTTTCTCGAGTGGTTCTGGGGTACGGGGGCGATCGTTGCCGATCCTTTTCTGACGCTTGTCTCGATCCTTCTGACTTCAATCTTCGTCTTCGCCGGTGCACGCCTGCTTGTGCCATCCCGGGGAGCGCGGAATCTCAACGAAGTGACTTACGAATCAGCGGTTCGAATCGTCGCGTTCGGAATGACACCGGCAATTCTTGCCGCGTTGCCGTTTTTCGGCCCCGTCTTCTCGAGCTTGGGAATCCTGATCGTCACGATTATCGGGGCAAAAGTAGTCTATCGGATCAGCATCCCCCGGGCGATTGTCGTCGCGCTATTCCCAAAGCTTCTGTTTCTTGGGATACTGGGGTTGGGGCTCATGGTGTTCGCGGCATTTTTAATCAAGCTCGTTTTCCTGCTGTTCTCGGGCCTCTAAGGAGTTTGTCCTGAAAACCCGTCCCGTGATTTTGAGCGCGATCTTCGTGCTCCTGGTCGCACTTTTTGTCCTGCTGGATCGATTTCAGCAGTATCTCAGAACCTCTGAGATACTTCGCGCGCCTGCCCAGGTGTCGAGTGACGGCCTGCGGCCAGCCCAGCATTCGAAGCCAAGTGGCGCCGGTACCGCTCACGAACGATCTTCGCTCTGCAACAGCTTCTACGGGACGATCTGCAAGAAATCAGGTGAGAGTCGTGACCCGACGGGTATCGTGAGGCCCGATATCGAGGGTGAAATCGAGGCGTTGCGGATTTACGAAGAGATCATCCGGCAACATCGGGACTGGACGAGCGATCAGGTCGATGAAGAGCTCGTAAAAGTGATCTATACGCCCGAGAGGCGCGGTCGAATAGAATCGGCTTTTCGATGGGTCAGGCAGACCTTGGAACGGGTGATTGATCGCGAGCGACGGACCGTTTTCACGGCGCAGGAAAAGACCATGCTCAAGCAGCGGATACGGGGGACGCGGCTCGAACTTCCGCCGCCGGCGGCCCTGTACGCCGATGAGCCTGATATTTTCACGAAAAATGAGGTCTTTTACGAACGGACGATGGACGGTCAGACACGAATGCGGGTCGGTGGTGCGTATCTATTCACCTCCAAGTCCTGGTTTAATGTGATCTTCACCCTGGCGCACGAATTCGGACATGCGATTGATCCGTGTGAGTTGCGAAGCGCGGGTTTGAGTTTTCCCGCTTATGACCGGCTGACGGCCTGTTTCCTTCAGTTTGGCTGGGTTCCGCTTCACAAGGATCGCTCCACCGAGTGCGGCGAAAACGACCAGCTCTCCGAGATTTTTGCCGATTGGCTCGCCGTGCGCGTAACGGCTGAAGCCCTGAAGACGTTCGCGACGGAATTTCATGCGACCCAACTCGTGGGGGCGGCGGTGAACGCGGTTCGGGATCTCTGTGAGCAGGATGATCCGCAGTTGGAAGTCGATTTGACCAATCACCCGGCGCCGCAGTTCCGGATTGAAAGTATTTTCGGCCGCAATCCCAAAGTTCGGGAGATTCTCGGGTGCGGACCCGCGCCCGGCAGCGAATATTGCAGCTTTGAATTTCAACCGCCTGTTTTGGATCAGGCGGAACCCTTCGCGCAATCACAAACGAGGTTCTGAGATGAGACGGATTGGAGTGATCTTTGCGATTTTGATTTCGGCGGGCTGTGGCGCGGTCCCAAAACAAGCGGGAACGGAACCATCCGGGGCGCTTCCGGGTCACGAAACCAGCGTTGATATCACCTATGTTCTTGGGCATAACAGGCACCGCTTCTGGGCTCAGTCTGATGCGAGTCGGGCGGAGGCGCGAACCTATTTGGACCGCCAGGTGGTCGAAGAGGCCGGGATCGATCGGGCGAGATACTTGGATTTCCTGGAGAAAGCGAAAAGCTTTGTTCAAAGCCCGAGCCTAAGCCTAAAAAGATCACCGACCAGCAATACGGTGATTTGTCGTACTCCCTACACGGTTACTGTTCGGGTGGCGGGGGATTCCCACGTTGCCACGGGGTGTCGTGGCGTGGACAATGGGGCTCTGGGCCGGTTAGTCCGTGAAGGAGAGTTCCTCTTATATTCCAAAAAATAGCATCCTCTGATATGCCGTAAACATTACAGACAAAGGGGGTTCGGGGTGATGCTGCATAGAACGCTTCCGGGATTTATCGAAGTGATTTGCGGGAGCATGTTCAGCGGGAAAACTGAGGAGCTGTTACGGCGCGTTAAACGGGCGCAAATCGCGAGGCAGAAGGTTCAGGTCTTCAAGCCGGTGATTGATAATCGCTACAGCGTTGATCATGTCCAGAGTCACGATGCCAATCGTGTGGCTTCCAAGCCTGTTGAAAAGGCTCGCGACATTCTTCGTTTCGTTGACGACAATACCCGGGTCGTCGGCATTGACGAAGCTCAGTTCTTCGACGAAGTGGTGGTCGAAGTGGCGCAAAAACTGGCCTATCGAGGCGCTCGCGTCATCGTCGCGGGTTTGGACCTCGATTTCAGGGGACAGCCATTCGGTCCGATGCCGAAGCTTCTCGCCGTGGCCGAAGACGTTACCAAGCTTCAGGCGGTCTGCGTGGTTTGCGGTAATCCGGCTTCGCGCACCCAGAAAATCGCGGGACCCACGGGACCCGATGCCGGGCGCATCGTCGTCGGGGCGAAGGATCTCTATGAAGCCCGGTGCCGTTTCTGTCACGAGCCCGATATTTCTTCCCAGGCGGGGGTCAGTGGACAGAGTCAGGACTGCCCGACATGAGCCCAAAGCTTCCGCATCCGGATCGGCAGTTCAAGCAGGTCTCGTTTCAGCTTTCGGAAAAGGAACATCTTTACGGTCCGAATATTCACATTCTTTCCGACCCCTTCCTTCTTTCTCATCTGGCCCGTTTGTGCGCGGAGGAAACGGTTCAGCCGGTCATTAACGAGCTTGTAACCACTCTTTATGGTTCTCTTCTGGAAGTCGTGGTTAACCGTGAGTTCCCGATGCGGCAGGCGGCAATACGGACACGAATGGCCGCGAGTCACTTTGAAGCCGTGTTTCAGGGCCCGATCATCGATCCCGATACACCCGTCGTTTCAGTCAATCTCGCGCGTGCCGGAACCCTGCCCTCGCACATCTGTTACACGAGTTTGAACTATTTCATGAATCCCAAACAGGTTCGTCAGGATCATATCAGCATCGCGCGAACCACCGATGAAATGGAACAGGTGACCGGAAGCCGCGTTTCGGGACACAAAATCGGCGGTACGGTCGATGATTCCATCGTGCTTTTCCCTGATCCGATGGGGGCGACGGGCGGGACGCTGGTTGAAGCGATCGATATGTACAAAAAACGAGGCAAGGCGCTCAAGTATATCGCGCTTCATTGCATCGTTACGCCCGAATATCTGAGGAAAATTCAGTCCCATCACCCCGACCTTCTGGTGTACGCTATTCGCTTGGATCGTGGTTTGTCTCCTCCGGAAGTTCTGGACACCGTTCCGGGGACGCATTGGGATCGCGAACGTGGTTTAAATCATAAACACTACATTGTCCCCGGAGGCGGGGGCTTTGGGGAGATCATGAACAATGCCTATGTCTGAACATCGAAACAAACAACCGAAGGTTCTTATTCCTGAAGTGAAGCTTCAGGCCCGGCTCGCCGAGCTCGCGCAGGAAATCAGTCATGATTATCGGGACCGTGAGGTGACGGCAATCTGTCTTCTGAAGGGAAGCTTCGTTTTCTTTTCCGATCTCATCCGCCGGCTTGATGTTCCGATGACCTGTGAGTTTCTGGGCGTCTCCAGTTACGGAAATCGCATGGTTTCATCGGGTGAGGTGAAGATCACCTTGGATATCAATGAACCGCTCGAGAACAAGCACGTCCTCATCTTCGATGACATAGTCGATACCGGGCTTACGTTAAGTTACATCATGAACTCGCTTCGGGCGCGAAATCCCGCAACCTTGAAAAGCTGCAGTCTTCTCATGAAGCCCGATTCGCTGAAGGTTGATATCGAGCCGGATTACGTCGGCTTCAAAATCGGCGGTGAATTCGTCGTCGGATATGGAATCGATTTCGCGGGCCAGTTCCGCGGGCTTCCGTACATCGGTTACATCGAGCACGGACATTAATGCCTTTCAAATCCATCCATTCCCGAGCGCCGACACGAATTGACCTGGCAGGGGGAACCGTCGACCTCTGGCCGCTTTATCTTTTCCTGAATGACCCGGTTACCGTGAATGTCGCGATCGACCTGTTCGCGGAAGCCAGAATCGAGCAATTGCCGGCCAGAAACTCAGAGGGCGAGATACTCCTGAAATCAGAGGATCAAAATCTCGAGATGAAGGTTCCTTGGGGAGCGCTGGGAGCGTTTCTCGAGACCGATCACATCCAGGCTCCGCCCGCTCTTGAGCTTCATTTCCGGCTGTTGCGGTACTTCGTCCAGAGACGCGCGGAAGCCGGTCAGAAGAAGCTCAATTTTGATCTCTCTTTGACGACGCGCGCGCGAAGTCCGGCGGGAGCGGGTCTGGGCGGTTCATCCACCTTGAGCGTCGCGATCGTGGGGGCGCTTGCAAGCTGGGCTGGAGAGGGTGCCGAGAGCGCGAATCCGCTTGATCGCGAGAAACTGGTCGAGATCGTTCGTGATATCGAAACGACGGTAATTCACGTTCCAGCCGGCGTTCAGGATTATTACGGTGCCATGTTCGGGGGTTTGCAGAGCCTTCGGTGGAAGCCGGGGTCTCATCAGAGGAGCTGGCTCCCGACGGATATTCTTCCTGAACTCGAGAAACGTCTCATCCTTTTTTACTCAGGACAGTCGCGCAATTCTGGAATCAATAACTGGGCTTTGTTCAAGGCGTTCATCGATAATCAGGGCGACGTCAGGACGAAATTCGACAAGATCACCCGGGCTGCGGAACGGCTCGAGCAGGCGCTCCGCGGCCACGACTGGGAAGCCGCGGGGAGCGCGATCGCCGACGAATGGGCCGTCCGAAGGACCCTTGCGCCCGGGATTACGACGCCTGAAATCGATCGCGCTTTCGAGAAAGCCGAAAAGATCGCTCCCGTCGCCGGAAAAGTCTGCGGCGCCGGCGGGGGAGGATGCTTCTTTGTCTATCTCCCGTCAGCCGATCAGGAAAAACGCGCACGCATTGAAGCGGCATTCGTGACTCAGGGAATTCAGGTCCTGCCATTCCATATCGCGCCTCATGGACTCGACGTCCAGGTGAGCCGTGCGTAACTCGAGTCGCTACCTCGGCCTTGAGCTTGCGGGGGCGAAAAATCAGAAGACCGCGCTCGCGGTGCTTGAATATTATCCGACGGAACAGAAAGTGTTTCTCCTGGACATCTATGACCGGATTGCCATGGAGGAGCGTGAAAGCTCCGATGAAGCCTTGATCGCCTTGATTGAGGAGTTCAAGCCCGGTGTCGGACCCGAGGCCGGCCGGCAAGTCAGTAAAATCGGGGTGAACGTTCCCCTTATGTTGCCTCCCTGCGCCGCTTGCGTCCGCAAAGCGTGTCCGATGCCCGCGAAATGCAGCGTCCCCGCGGTTCGCTGGATGCGTGGCGTGACCAGGAAGGCCGCACGACGGCCCTCGACGAAAAAGACGGTCCGGGAATTCACGCCTTATACCCAGCGCCCGATTGAGCTTCACATGCGTTATGAGGTGATGCCGGGACTGCCGCTGAGTCACCGATTCGAAATTGATGAAGCCCTGGGTGGGAATCGGGCGCCGTTGACGGCGCGAATGAACTTTCTTCTGAGGCATCTTGCCGGGGGCAGCGGCTGGATTGATGCGGGCGACCTTGATCGCGCGGGCGTTATCGAGATCTGGCCGAAGCTTTCGGTCGCGTTGCTCGGAATCGAGCTTGGGATCCCGAAGCGTACGATTTCGCAATACCGGCATCTGGAGCAGGGCGGACACTCTCGCGAGGAGATCCTTGAGGCGCTGGTCGAGAAGCACGGACTGTTCGTCTATGACCGGGATCTCAGAAAGCTGTCGCAGAGCCTCGCTTGTTTTGATGCATTTATTTGCGCTTACACCGCGCTCCTCGCTGATATCGGGAAATGCGTGAAGAGCCCCGCGGGTTTTCCGGTGAAGTCCGGCTGGATCAACTTCCCCGCGAAGTCGAGTGGAGCGCGTGGATGATCAGCTACACCGTTCGAAGGCTTGCTATCTCGGCCCCGGTTCTTCTTCTGCTCGCCGCGCTCACCTTTTTTCTTCTGCGGCTCGCCCCCGGGGGGCCGTTCGATTCCGATCGCGCCTGGCCTCCGGAGATTCAGGCGAATATAGCCGCCAAATATGAATTGGACCGGCCTGTCTACGTTCAGTTCGCCCATTGGATACGCGACGTTGCGCACGGCGATCTTCGCGAGTCCTTCCAGTATCTCGGGCGACCGGTGACGATGATCGTCGCGGAATCCCTTCCGACTTCCATTTATCTGGGCTTTCTCGCGCTCGTTTTTTCAATGGCTGTCGGGATCCCGCTGGGTGCTGTCGCCGCTTCAAAGCAGAATACTTGGATTGATCATACGGCGATGTTCTTCGCCATTTCCGGCATCAGCCTTCCGAGCTATTTGATCGCGAGTTTGTTGATCTTGGTGTTCGCGCTTTGGCTGGGTTGGCTCCCGCCGGCACTATGGGATGAACCCGGTTCCTGGATTCTGCCGGTCGTGACGCTCGGCTGGCGTCCCATGGCGATGTTGGCGCGATTCACGAGAACCTCGATGCTGGAGGTTTTCCGGACGGATTACATTCGGACCGCGTACAGCAAAGGATTGTCGGGAAGGGCTGTCGTCTTCAAACACGCCCTGAAGAATTCCTTGATCCCCGTCGTGACGCTGCTTGGACCGATCGCGGCCAATCTCGTGACGGGATCATTTCTGGTTGAAATGGTTTTTCAGATCCCTGGAATGGGGAAACACTTTGTCCAGGCCGTGATCAACCGCGATTACCCGCTCGTTATGGGAGTGACCCTGGTATACGGTACGATTCTGATTCTTTCTAATCTGATCGTTGACCTGCTTTACGCTTGGATTGACCCGAGGATCCGACTCAATGATTAACGTTCCTGATTCACAGATCAAGGCGTGGAAGCGTTTCAAGAAGAACCGGCTGGCTTTGATCAGCCTTTTCTTTCTCATCGCCATTACCGGGTTCGCGGTCTTCGCGCCGCTCGTGACCCAGTATTCCTATGAGGAACAGAACATCTCCCAGAAGCTCGAATCCCCATCGACCCGGCACTGGATGGGAACCGATACCCTCGGCCGCGACCTTTATAGCCGGATTGTTTATGGCGCCAGGATGTCGCTTGCCGTCGGGATTTTTACCGCATTGTTCGCGCTGGTGCTCGGCACGATCACCGGAGCGGTGGCGGGCTATGTCGGAGGCTGGGTGGATCACCTTCTGATGAGGGTTGTTGATGTTTTTTATATTTTTCCGTCCCTTCTGCTTGCGATTCTTTTGATGCTGCTGTTGGGCAGGGGCGTGACCGGCATTATTCTCGCCCTTGGGATGACGGCTTGGGTGACCCAGGCCCGCCTTGTCCGTGGACAGGTTCTGCAAGCGAAGGAAATGGCTTACGTAGAAGCGGCTCGGGCCTTGGGCGTAAGCGGCTTTTCCATCGTTTTCAAACACATCCTGCCGAATCTTTGGGGACCCATCATTGTTTCACTGACGATGCAGATCCCTTCGAACATCATGTCCGAAAGTTTTCTGTCCTTCATCGGGCTCGGAATACAGCCTCCCTATTCGAGCTGGGGGACGTTGGCGAATGAGGGGTTTCGCGCGATGAGGAGCTTTCCGCATCTCATTATTTATCCGGGGGCCATTCTCTTTTTCACGATGCTTGCTTTCAGCTACCTTGGGGACGGTCTTCGGGACGTGCTCGATCCGCAGGGCGGCGGGACGATCTTCTGAACCGCGTTCAGGCTAGTCGACCGACACTTTTTTTAAGAGAAGATAATTGATGGGGTTCAGTTCGAGCCCTTTTACGCGAGGGCGGACGAGCGCGATATTCGGCTCATAGTAGAGCGGAATGATGACGGTCTCCTCCTCGAGAAGCTGTTTCTGGAGCTGGAGGTAAATCTTCTCCCGCGCCTTCAGATCGGGCATCCGCCGCGCCGCAAGAACCCGCTGGTCATACTGAGCATTCTTCCAGGTGGTTCGGTTGTTGCCGGAAGATGACAGGAACAAGGAAACGAAATTGTCGGGATCGGGATAATCGGCGCTCCAACTCAGTTGGAAAAGCGGATAAGCCCGGAGGTCCACCTGGGCGCGAAACGTTTTGTTGTCGAATGGCTGGAGATTGACGCTCAGCCCGAGGTTTTTGTGAAGTTCACCCTGAATGAATTGCGCGACGTTGAGCGGCTTGTCCCAGTTCGGGATGACGAGATCCAGGTTAAGCGGACGTGACATGTCGAGTCCCGAAGCCCGCAATTCGGCCTTTGCCCTGACGGGATCATAGGGGAGCCCCAGGGTTTTTGAGTAGGCGATCAGGGAGGGGGGCACCAAGGTGGTCGCGGCCTGCTGCTTTCCGTAAAGAAGTTCGCCGAACTTGGATTTATCTATCGCCATGGCGATCGCACGCCGCACTTTCAAATTCGTGAGTGGAAATTTATCCACCACGAGCCCGAGATAGGCCGTTTTCAGATAGGGAAACACCTTGAAATCAGGACTGCTCGAAAAGCGTTTCACGTCGAGCGTCGAAAGGTCCGTCACGAAATCGAGTTTTCCTGATTCGTAAAGCGTCACGGCGGTGGTTGCGTCCTTCACGATCAGCGCGTTGATTTCCTCGATATTGCCTCGTTTACCGTGATAATTCGGGTTCGGGCGTAGAACGATTTTGGAGTCGATGTCATGCGCAACCAGCTTATAGGGACCGAGGGTGACCATTCGTCCGGGCTTTTCCCAGTCTGAGCCGTTTTTTTGGACAACGTCTTCGCGTAACGGGAAGGTGACCCAGAACGTGGGAATCGTGATCCAGTGGGCAACCGGATGCGCGAGCCGAACTTGAAAGGTCACGTCGTCGAGGGCCTTGATTCCCACACTGCCGAAATCTTTATTGAGCCCCTTATTGAAATTTTCAGCTCCTTCGACATCGAATAAGAAATAGGCGTATGCCGCGGCAGTCATGGGGGAAAGCAATCGCTTCCAGCTATAAACGAAATCCCGTGCTTTGAGCGGGACCCCATCTGACCATTTTACATCGGGCCGCAGCTTGAAGGTGTAGGTCTTCCCGTCGGGGCTGATGGTCCAGCTCTGGGCCAGGGCGGGGGATACTTTCATCGCGCCGTCGAACGCCAGGAGACCTTCCATGATATTGAGAAGAATGTACGTCTCGATGGGAGTGTGCGCCCGGTTCCAGTCAAGGGTTTCGGGCTCGCCGATGATGCGGAAATTAAAAGTCTTCAGTTTGGTCGGGGGCGCCTTCGCGGCGACGCTTTCGCCGCAAGCCGAGCAGCAAAGAGCGAGTAGGCCAACGGCGGCAATGGTCAGCAGCTTAAATGGTCTCATGGATCAATGTTCCTCTAAATTCACGATTTCGACAACAATGTCTCCATTTACCCGGGCCTGGCATGCCAGTCTCGAGTGAAGCGTTACCGATGGGGTGGTGTCGAGACGCTCTTCCTCGCTTTCTTCCTTCTCTGAAAGATTTGCTTCACCCGACTTGACGATCACGTGGCAAGTCGAACAGGCGCAGAAACCGCCGCAGGCATGTTGGACGGGGATATCGTGGTCGAGAGCGGTTTCCAGAATCGTCCTGCCAGGAAGTGTTTCGACGGTTTGGTTCATCGGAAGAAAGGTCACTTTCGGCACGGTTATTTCCCCTCTGTGGTGGTTTCAATGACTCCCTTGAAAAGGAGTTCCGCGAGACGCAAGGTCGCTTGATTGAGCCTATTGCTCGCTCTTCGGATGGCCGCGGAATCGGTTCCCTCGAGCGATTTTTTAAGTTCTTCGATCGCTTCCCGAATGGCGGCGGTATCTTGCGCCGAAACGAGGCGCTCGGCGTCGGGTAGCCGTTTTTCGGCTGCGTGGAGAACGGTCTGGGCGTCGTTTTTCACGTCGATGAGTCGTCGGTAAGCGATGTCCGACTCGGCGTTTTCGAGGCTGGCAAGCAGCATCTTCTCGACTTCGGCGTCCGTCAAGCCGTAGCTCGGGCGAACTTCGATCGACTGCTCATTCCCGGTCTTGAGGTCCTTGGCCGCTACTTGGAGAATCCCGTCGGCATCAATCAGGAAGGTGACCTCGATTCTCGGCAGCCCGGCCGGAAGCCGCTGGAGGGGTTTGAGTTTGAAGCGGGCCAGGCTGCGGTTGTCGCCCACCCTTTCGCGCTCGCCCTGGAGAACGTGGATGTCAACGGCATTCTGATTGTCCGCGAACGTCGTGAAAGTTTCGCGGGCGACGGTGGGAATACGGGTGTTTCGCGGAATCAGCGGAGACATCAGGCCGCCGTAGGTCTCTATTCCGAGCGAGAGCGGCACGACATCAAGGAGGAGGAAGTCCTTGTTTTTTCCCGTGAGAATGTCGGCTTGAATGGCCGCACCGGCCGCCACGACTTCATCCGGGTGAACGGAAGTGTTTGGTTCCCGGCTGAAGATTTCAGACGCGACTTTTTGAACGATTTTGAGCCGGGTCGGTCCGCCGACCAGGACGACGTCAGAAAGCTCGGAAGGCTCGATCTGTGCGTCCTTGAGCGCGTTGAGACAGGGTTGACGAGTTCTTTCCAATACGGGACGGACCAGCTTTTCGAATTCTGCGATGGTCCAGGTTCGCCGGTAAATCCTTTCGGAGTCGATCCTGAATTCGAGGACGGCCTTTGACTCGTCGGCAAGGGTGATCTTGGTGTTCTCGGCGGTTTCGAGCAGGCCCGCGTGCAGTTGCCGATCGGCGAAAGGATCAATGCCGAACTGCTCCTGGATCTCGACCGCGGCCGTTCGCGCGATCGCAAGGTCGAGATCGTCCCCGCCGAGGAGGGAATCACCATTCGTCGCGAGCACCTCGAAGATCCCGTCGTGGAGTTTCAGGATCGATACGTCAAACGTTCCCCCTCCGAGATCAAAAACGGCGATGAGCCCCTGTCGTTTGCGATCCAGGCCGTAGGCGAGTGAGGCCGCGGTCGGCTCATTGAGAATGCGAAGCACGTCAAAGCCGGCCAGCCGTCCTGCGGCGCGCGTGGCTTGGCGCTGGCTATCGTTGAAATAAGCCGGAACAGTGATGACCGCACGGGAGACGGGAACGCCAAGCGCGCTTTCGGCGTTGAGCTTGAGTTCGCGAAGAATTGCCGCCGAAATCTCAATCGCCGTGTACACACGATCGCCAACCTCGATTCGGATGATTCCTTCTCCCGGAATGATTCGATAAGGCATCTTTCCGTTCGCGGTACCCTTCAGGTCGTCAAAACCTCTTCCGAGAAGTCGCTTTACCGAGAAAACCGTATGCTCTGCATCCCGGACCTTGTGCCGCTTCGCCTCCTGGCCGACGACGGGCTTTCCGTGCACAAAGGAAACGACGGACGGAACCAGGCTTTTGCCCTCGGGCGAGCGAATGATGACGGGTTGGCGATGAGTGCTGTCGTCTTTGGCGACGTTCGGGACATAAGCAACCAGGCTGTTGGTGGTCCCGAGATCGATACCGACGATCGGTCCCGCATCCTGCTGGTCCGAAGGGCCTGAAAAGGTACTGTTCAGGGTGGTGAGTTTCAGCGACATTGCGGTCCTTCGGCTTTCAGACGCTGAACATCACGGGCGAGGGAGCGGAGATAGATCTCGACTTGAATCCACTCGCTCAACTTTCGAAGAAGCTCCGGCAGCGGCAGAACGTCGCTCGAATGGGTCAGTCCGGCCGCTTCAGCTTTTTCGAGAGCGGCATCGATTTCACGTTCAAGCGCCTCGACATCGCGCGCGTGGCTGCGGCTGGTGCTCGCGAACAGTTCTTCGAAAGACGCCAATTTGGCTGCCGCTGATTCAGCGTGTTCGCTCATCGATTCCTGAACTTCAAACCAAAGCTCGGCAAGAGCGCTTGGGACCGCGCGTCCGGATCTCGAAACACCCGCCAACTCCAAAAAATAGCGGAGCCGGGCGAAGGAATCCTTCAATGTTCGGTACCCTTCGTTGAGGAGGGTCATTCTCTCGACGGAGGCGAGCCGGTCCTCGGCGGCGGCAGTGGTGAATCGATCGGGGTGAAGCGTCCGTGAAATTTCGTAGAAGCGCTTCTCGAGGTCCGTCACGTTCAGGCGCAAACGAGGCCTAATGCCGAAAAAGGCGAAGTAATCAGGCGGAATCGTCCGCTCGGGTGCGGGCTGAGGCCGGCCACACGCCTTGCAAACGTGCGTGGAATTCAAATCCTCCAGCGGATGAGCGCAGCGAGCGCAGGCTCCGGGTTTATGCTGAAAAACTGGACCCACAACCACAGGTTCGCTTCGCGTTAGGATTGTTGAAAACAAAGCCGGTACCGTTCAATCCGTCGGAAAAATCCAACTGAGTCCCGGCGAGATACAGAAAAGATTTCGCATCGATGACCAGTTTGATGCCATCCTGCTCGATCACTTTGTCATTCGCGGCGGCGGGCTGATTGTCAAAACCGAGTTTATAACTCATCCCGGAGCAGCCGCCTCCGATCACCATTACCCTGAGTGCCGCGTTGGTCGCCGTCTGATCGGCGGTTTGGATTCGCTTGATCTCCCGGACTGCCTTTTCGGTGATGGTCATGGATATGGACATGGCGGGCCTCACTCCTTGGACGGATTTTTCCGTTTACTCATGTAGTCGTTCACGGCTGCTTTGATCGCTTCCTCGGCTAGAACGGAACAGTGAATCTTCACCGGCGGCAACGAAAGCTCTTCCACGATTTCGGTATTCCGGATCGCGAGGGCCTCGTCGATGGTTTTCCCCTTGACCCATTCGGTGGCGAGCGATGAACTCGCGATCGCGCTTCCGCATCCGAAGGTCTTGAATTTCGCGTCTTTGATGACGTTTGTCTTTTCATCTATCTCGAGCTGCAGTTTCATGACGTCGCCACATTCGGGTGCTCCGACCATCCCGGTGCCGACGTTCGGCGAATTCTTGTCCAGGGATCCGACGTTCTTTGGGTTTTCGTAATGGTCGATGACCTTGTCATTATATTTCATATCAATGGGCACTCCACGAGACGGATTTCAGGTCGATTCCTTCCTTCACCATTTCGTACAGTGGAGAAAGGTCTCTCAGTTTTTTCACCGTGCTGATCACTTTGTCGATCGCGTAATCGATTTCCTCTTCGGTCGTGAAGCGTCCGAGACCGAAGCGGATGCTTGTGTGCGCGAGATCGTCGCCGACGCCCATCTTTCTGAGGACGTACGAGGGTTCGAGGCTTGCCGAGGTGCAGGCGGAACCGCTCGAAACAGAAAGCTCCTTCATTCCGAGCATGAGGGATTCGCCTTCGACGTACGCAAAACTCACATTCAAGTTGCCGGGGAGACGCTCCGTCGGGTGACCGTTCACATAAACTTCATCGAGGGACTCTCGAATGCCGTCCCAGAGGCGGTCCCGAAGCGCTTTCAGCCGGGCACCCTCACATGCCATCTCGCGACCGGCGATTTCGGCGGCTTTGCCGAAACCGACGATTCCAGGAACGTTCAGCGTGCCTGAGCGCATGCCCCGTTCGTGGCCACCGCCATGAATGACTGGTGAAAGCCGGACACGGGGGTTCTTCCGCCTCACATAAAGGGCGCCGACGCCCTTGGGTCCGTACATCTTGTGTGCGGAAATAGAAAGGAGATCGATTCCCATGCTTTCGACGTCGACGGGGACTTTTCCGATTGCCTGGACGGCATCGGAATGAAAAAGGACGCCCCTTTCCTTGCAGATTTTTCCGATTTCCGCGATCGGGTTGATGGTTCCTACTTCATTGTTCGCGGCCATCACGGAGACGAGAATCGTCTTAGGGGTGATCGCGTTTCGAACTGACTCCGGGCTTACGCGTCCGGTCGAATCAACTGGGAGATACGTGACCGAGAGGCCTTTTTTCTCGAGATAGGCGCAGGTATCGAGAATCGCCTTGTGTTCAATCGGGGTGGTAATGATGTGATTGCCTTTTTCGGCGTACATCTCGGCGACGCCGAGCAGCGCGAGGTTATCGCTTTCGGTCGCCCCGCTGGTGAATACGATCTCTTTGGCGTTCGCGCCGATCAGTCTGGCGACCTGTTCGCGCGCCTTTTCGACCGCGGCTTCGGCCGTCCACCCGTATTCATGGTTGCGGCTCGCGGCATTTCCGAAAATTTCAGTGAAATACGGCACCATCGTTCGTAAAACTTCGGGATCGACGGGCGTTGTCGAATGGTAATCGAGATAAATGGGGAGCTTCATTGAGCTGAGCCTCCAGTCGTTTCGAACAGAGTCGTGCTGGGCGAAATCATTGTATTGAGTTCGACGGTTGCCGGCGGTGGAACGATCAGTTCCGAAAGCCTGATTTCGGTGAGGAAGCGGAATACGCGCGAATTCAAGTTATGCATGAGCAGCTTGATCTCGCAATTGCGCTCGTATTCACATTGGCAGGAAGCGGTCGGGGAGCCCGACGAGGCGCAAACAACGACCGATTGGGGCCCTTCCATGAGAGAGAGAAATTCCGCGAGCGTAATGTCGTCGAGTTGCCGCTTCAATGTATACCCGCCTCGGGCCCCTTGCGCTGATTGGATGACGCCGGTGTCCTTGAGCCGCTGAAGTGTTTTGGCGGTGATTTCAAAGGGAAGCCCGTAAGAGTCAGCTACTTCGCGAGCGCTTGTGACCGCCGTGGCCTCGGTTGGCGTCGAATGCTTTCGGCTCATGTGCTGGAGGGCGATGAGGCCGTATTCCGTAGTCCGATTGATTTTAAACATTTGACCCGCTTGGTTATTCAGAAGCCAGGGCAGGCTGTTTATCCTGTTCAGGCTTGATTTCGATCAATGGGGTTCATGTACGATAATTCGAGTCCGATTTCAACGAAAGAGGTGGTTGGGGTTTTTGCAATAATAAGTCCATGTAATTTCAAAGAATTTACAAAAATCGAAAATCGGCGCTCGCTGGAGCGGGAGTCTGAATTTGCCGATAAGACGATGAGATGTTCCGTTTCCTTTCTTTATTCATTTTGGCCCTGTCTCTGGTGCCTTTTTCTCATGCGAAAAGCTGGGAGGATCTGCCATCCGTCCGCCTGATGAAACTGGAGCTCCCAGAGCGTGGCTCGTTCACTGTCGCATATATTGGACATGAAATTTCCGGCGGTCAGGGGAATCGGCTCTTCGCGGCCGACCTGATTTCAGAGGCAAGAAAGTGGATCAAAGGTGAGTACAAAGCCTCATATCCGGAAATCCCGGCGAGCGCATTCGAGCGCATGTTTGAACTGGACGATCCGCTGGATAAAAATTCCTTGATAATCATCATCATGAAAGGCGAGAACGCGAAAGATATCCAGGCCACCTTGAGAATGCATCGCGACCTCACCCTGGTGCGGAAGGCCGGGGAACTCAAGTCATACGGTCTTCCCCTCGAGCGTGAAACAGGAATCGAGCTTCCCCGGCCTGCTCCAAAATACGAACGGGTTTGGCACGTCGATCCAAAGACAAAGCTGACGGCGCTCAGTTCTGAGCCGTTTGTAACGGGAGGCGCCGTTGAATTGAAATATTTCGTTTCAGGGAAAAACGCGGCCGAGGATTTCGTACCCCTGTTGTTTTATACCCTTGAACAGCCTGGCGATCCCGGGGGCATTCCACACTTTGTTTCCTTCGTGGACTATCCATTCTTGATAACCGAAATGACGGGACGGAAGTCGGGCCGTGTGGTGGCGAGTTCCTACCTCCTGGAGTGTGATAAACGCATGGTGCCTTATTATAAAAGGCTCGGGTTCAAGGAGGTACGGCAGCTCGACGAGCATCACTTCATTCTTGAGATTGACAGGAAGGGCTTCGTGGATATCTGGGCTGAACATTTTGGCAAGAGATCGAGTTCGAAGTTCGTTTCGTTCAGAAAAGCTCTGCAAGACATTGAATTTGAATTCAGCAACTACGACAAACTTCGATTTAGATTTGGCTTGGGAGGTGTTTCCTGTCTTACGAGAGCGCTCTTCGGAAACGGCTCGAACTAAGACCACCGTGCGATCGCCGCAAGGCAGAGCTTTTCTTCGCGATCGACGGCCTCGGAACGGGGATCGGTCAGCGCGATAATCACGGAGCCCATGATCAAAGAATGAATTTGCGCCGCCAATTCGGAGGTGTCAGGCCGCGCCGGGGCAGCGATACGGCCCGCAGTTTCGAAAAGAAGTGATTCCAACCTCTTTCGAGCCGCCGTGATGGCATTGGAGTTGATCTCGCGGATTTTTGAACGGATGGAAGCGAGATAGATGTGATGAAGCCAAAAACTCGCATGGACCTTGTATTTCCGTACCCATTCGAAGGTCGCGCGTACGTAGGCCTCCATCGGTACGTAATTCGGTTCCCGTGCGGCCCTTTCGAGGTACTCCGTGGTAAATCGCCCGGCTATACGGGCAATATGAGTGGCTGCGAACAAGGGAAGCAGTTGTCGTTTTTTGCCGCCGAAATGATAATGAATCGTCGCGAAGGCCAGGTGAACGGATTTGGCAATGTCGTCCAGGGTGACGGATTCGACTCCCTTTTTGGCGCACAGTTTTAGGTAGCCTTCCAAAATCTGGATCTCAGTATGGCTGAACGAGACTGGAATGTTTTTCTGCGGCATTTCAGATGAATATGTGCTCGTTAGGCGGGTTTATCAATCTCTATCCAGGCTCCCGGGTGGAGCTGTCGTCCCCCGAAAGACATCCTTGTCTGACGGGGGACTGCAACGTGCGGATTAGGGGAATACTTCAGAACCTGGAACCAACCCGATTTCCGGCCGGGCGATTCCGAACTGCTGGATTTCGAGCTGAATCGGCCCGCGGTCCAGCTTTTCCTGGATTTTCTCGGTAAGATGTCCGGATTCCCAGAATTTGTCCTGATCAGTGGCTTTGGAGTGGGCCAGGATCACTCGACCCGAAACGGCTTCTCCCGTCACGTCATCGATACCCTCTACGCTCAATACAACGCTACAGCTGGACAGACGCGCCATCGGGCGCAGGCTGAACAGTGTACCTGATTTGCTTTCGAAAGAAACCGCTTGTCCCGGTAGTCCAGCCGTATCTTTCAGTTCGAGCACCTTTACGGACCTCGGACCTCCGGCGCACGTCGATGCTTTGCAATAATGGCATAGCAGATACGGCTCGAGCGACGTGACTTGAAGGGCTCCGTGCGCCTCGATATTGCCGTGTATGGATTGCAAGCGGATCCTTTCGAAAGCCTGAGCGGCGGGAACGCTGGCGAAGAGCGAAATAGCCGTCAAAACTCCGAAAATTACAGTATTTTTAGATTTCATAAAACAGTCCTTTCGTGAAAACTAAATCGGTTCGTTCGCTTCACAACGGATGTTGCGCCAGCCTGGAACCACTGTGCCCGTTTCCAAATCGAAATACGTGGTGTTGAGAGTGGTTTCGCTCAGCTTCCCGTTGGGGCTCAGCTTTGACTTCACTTCCATTCGAATGATGGCCTGTTTCGAGATGTCGTATCCCGGCATTCCCGCGTATTTCTTGATTCCCTGTGTTTCGATCAAGTAGCAGCCTGGACAGCGGCCCCGCTCAAAACGTATCGTGTTCATTAAATAGGAATCGGCAACTTTTCCATCAGGCAGCCGCGGCATGGCCCAGACGACGCCTTCATCGAAATCGATCGCGATCGATCCTTCTTCGGCGTAGTTGGTGCACACGACTTCGGCATCATCGATTGGATCAAAAGCGGCACCGATCGTGGGTACCAATCCAACAGCGAGTCCTAGTATCACGAGAGTCAGTTTCTTTTTCATAACGGTCTCCTTTTCTGTCCGGCTTTATAACGCAGGGCATAAGCTCGCGCAAGGAAAATATCGCGGTTATCGATAATTTTATCGGAATCGCAATTTATCTGATTGTATTCATTGGTACAAATGGACACAGTTTTTTATTACCCATGAAAGGATTCGGGACAGCTGTAGCCTCTTACAACAGTTTTATGTGTTCTTTTTCTGGGGCATTTCGGAGAGGCCATTCTTGGTTTTGAAATGGTTTCCGATGCTTACGTCCCGGAAAGTGCGTTTATTTAATGGAATGGTATGCCGATTGCTCTTTTGTTCTGTAAACAAGGCGGTGAAATATGAAATTGAAGAACTATGGGCTGGCGATGATCGTCCTTGCTCTGACGGTTACGAACCCTGAGGAATCTTTTGCGGACCCCTCGAATGCTTCGATTTCTGCAATTGGACCCAGTTTGAAGATGCCGCCGCAATGTGCCACATGTTTGGAATCGAAGTCAGTGCGAGATTCTCAAGAGACGGTCAATAGGGCGGTTGAGTTCATGGTATTGAGTGCGTGCGCTTCAGAAAACAGCGTGAAGCAGGAGGAGTCGTTCTGGGGCGGGTTCAATTCCTGTTTTTGCGGGGCAAAGACGGGGGCAAAAGAAACCTTTTCGGCCTTGTATCAGTCGTTGCGGCACCCGATTGATTCGACTCTGAATTTGGCGGCTTTTATTCGTCACTTTTCGACCAACATGGCCATGATTACAGACGATCTCAAGTCAAAATTCGCCGCCCATCCGGACTTGACGTTTGAGCAAAAACGGGCGGTGAACTGTGAAGCGATCACGAAGGTCGCCCTGGTGGGTATTCCGGTGCTGAAAGCGACTTCACTCGCCATGAAAGGCGCGACACGAGTTGCTGCCGCCGGTAAGAAAGCATACGCAGTGAACGCCGCTCATCGGGTTGGTAAGGGTGAGTTGGGTAAGAATGGCGTCACGAAAGCCAGTATCGGCAATTACACCTGGGGCCAGCTCAGGCAAAAAGCCAGAATACTTAAAACAGGAAAGCACTCGAAGGCTAGCCGACGGGAGCTGATGGAATCCGGTAGAGTCGGC
>Ga0208958_1000750_pt1 | contig 37438 bp, 50 predicted proteins | sample RifOxyB1_FD_184032 | JGI IMG/M metagenome (GOLD analysis project Ga0208958, IMG submission 184032) | Soil microbial communities from Rifle, Colorado - Rifle Oxygen_injection B1 (SPAdes) | ecosystem: Environmental > Terrestrial > Deep subsurface > Rock core/Sediment | place: Rifle, Colorado...
AACATATAATCTCACCCTACTGTACACACCGCATAGCGTACACAGTCATTATATGATATGATTTAAGTGAGAGTACTGTGCTGATAGTAGGCTCACCCCTACTAGAAGCCCCTACTCTCTTTGTTACACTTTCTTTGGGGGAAAGATAATGTAACAAGCAACCCTATAACTTTATGAAAGTTTTGTCAATAATAATACTTGGCACTCTTGCATTAGGAGTGATACTAGCGTGGAAAGATAAAAAGTTACCAAGCTATAAAAAGAAGTCCCCTTTTAGGTAATTATCCACAATTTAGATGTTTGAATTAGGTTATAATAGGTGTTAAGATAAATGTGCTCTTTTATCAAATACGGCTGATCCCCGTCAAAAGCAAATACACAAGATTAAACTTGTTTCTAGTCTTGGCGTAGGTCTTAAAAGGATCATACGCTCTAGTGCGTACTTTCACCCTAAAAAGTGTATTTGCGCCTACGCTAAGACTGGGTACAGGTTTTTTGTTTGGCTCTACTAAGTAGCGTAAATCGGCTACTTAGGAGGGCTAAACCATTCCCTTAGTTTAGAGGATGTGACTGTATCTTATGTCTACAATTTGTAGGCCGTGGATTACGATTAAAGGGCATAGAATTTATGCTCGAGATCGTGGACTTCAAGCATTTTGTTTTGAGGTAGAGGTTGAAAGACCTGCTCAAATGAAGTTTGAAGAAACAAAAGACACTCCTATTAAGAGTGCCTAAGTCTGCGAGACTTCCCGTCCTAGTTGGACGGGTTTTGTTTTTATTATAGAATATTCTTATACAACAATTTATCAGATAAGTCAAGTATATCACTCATTTAGTATTTTGTGATGTGTATAACTTTCCCCTACTTATCCACCATATATTTGGCTAAAAACCTACAATAATTGTATACTCTTTAGGTAAGCGGTCTTGACATATATTCTGTTTTAGAGTAGTGTGACGTGTTAAGGTTTCAGGGTAATTTATAATTATATGTTTTGGAAAGTTTTTATTATAATAATTATCATCAATATAAATATAGTTATACTTTTATTGACTGATAGTAATTACTTAGTTAAAAAACATGCAAGAAACCAAGTTTTTAACGATTGCTTCATCTCAAATAATGATGTAACAATGGTTCCAGATGAAGTGATTAAATATTGTATAGATAAAGCTAATAGAATTAAATAATAAATATATGACAATACAACTAAGTGTTTTAGGAATTTTTTTAGCGATTGTTTTTATCATATTTGCGTGGTGGAGTAAAGCTAAAGAAACTGAAAAAATCAATGACGCACTAGACAATTACAATGAAAAAAATGATGAAATCAATAATTTGTTATCTAACAAAAAATCATCTTCCAAGTAATTTTTTCCCAGTTTGAGATAGAGTATTTGCTACCTTACCACTCTTCAATATTCTATTTATTACATTTATAGTGAGAGCTCTTGGGTCAACAAGAGAGCCTGTTAGACCTATCATATCTGTCAAAGACAAAACACTATTCCTTTGGCTTACTGGTATTCTTCGTATAATAGCTTGTTCAATCGGTATAAGTTCAGAAAGTGCTTTGTTCACTTCTGCAAGACCTTCAGGAGCAACACCTTCTGTTTTGTTTTTCAAAACCATATAAAGATCATTCCATACCTGTTCTTGTGAGCTTGCACCAGATTTGAGCGGGTCATGTTCAAATGCAGCTTTTAAACCAGCGGCTCTTTTTGTCTGTATTCCTTCTGCAAGACTAATATTTTGATTCCTCCAATTAGGTTGGATTAAATCAAGTTCATTTTCAATTTCTTTAATTGTTTTGAGAGTTTGAGATTGAGTTCCAAGACCTGCCAAACCTCTATTTTCATATTTAGATTTTAGTTCATCAAGCACGTTAGACAAACTTAGTATTTTTTGGTCTCCCTTTTCTTTAATCAGAGTATTTAATTGTCGAGAATAATCTCTTATCTTTGATACAGTTTTATTAAGAGAGTCCCCCAAATTTCCGCCAACGTCATATTTAGTGACATTTTCAATTTTAAATCCCGCTGATCTGTCCTTTGTTGTTGGTTTAATGACAGTTGTTTGAATTTTTTCTCCAACATCTTTTAGGGCAGTTCCAATAGTTTTGCTTGGCTGTGCGACAGCTTTGACAAACCCTGGTATTTTATTCAGAGTTTTAATCGCTACAGGAGTAACAGCACTCAAAGTTCCGCCTAATGCACCGCCAACAACCGCCCCAGTAGCTCCTTGTAAAGCAGACTCTTGTAAACTTTTACTTTCTTGGAAACCAGAACCAACTCCTTGCAGTCCACCAGCTTTTACTCCTGTCTTAACACCTTGATAGATAGGACTAAGAACACTTTTTTGTAATGTTTTGCGTACAACACTGCCTGCGCCTTCTCCACCGACTATATTCGCTAAATCACCAAAACCTTGCCCTACTGCCTTTTTTGGATCAGAAGAATATCTGACTCCTATATCACCTATTGGGGTTTTAATATTTTCAGGAAGACGTTGACGTAACTGTCTTGATGGGTCAATAGCACTAATAATTGGGCTACTTTCGACAAGACTTCTTACAGCAGTTGAACCTAAAGAAGTTAAAACATCTTTACCAAAATCAACAGCTTTGTTAAGAAATGTTTTTTTAAGTGGCTCAACTTTTTTTTGAATACCTAGTTTTTGTGCCACTTCCTCTATATCTTGTGCTGTAGGCATTGTCTCAAAATTTACGACTTGCCCCGTTTCAAATTTAACTTTTGGCATATTATTCTATTGAATACTTAAGACCGCTAGATGTTTGTCCTTGATTGTTTATTGAAGACGAAAATGCAGTTGAATAGTCAGTTAAAAATTTTGCTCCATCATCTCTACCTGTTGCATTATTTATTGCATTTATATATTGATTATATACATTATCGTAGTTCTTCTTTGAAGACTGATATTTTGTTTCTAATGTTTGTTTCATGTTTTTAACAGCCTGCTCAGACAAAATACCTGTACCATTTATAGCGTTAGTAATGCTTTTTCCATAAGCGTCCTTTAGTGATTGAGAGTATTTTTGTACGGTAGCATATTCAGATTCTCGTACAACAGAATTTGGGTCCATGATTTTTGCAAAAGCGTATATCAGTGCTTGGTGATCACTTGGATTCTCAGATGTGTCAGAAATGGATTTTACTGTGTTATAGCCCTCGCTAATTACATTAAAATTAGTGACTATAGGCTCTGTTTTAAATGAAGTGACTCTTGATTTTACCGCCGTAGCTGTTTTATTATCCAATCCGCTATAAATTTTTTCCTCGTTTGTGGTGGTTAGCAATCCTCTATTTTCAGCGTCTTGTAATTCTTTTGCATATTTGTTTCTTTCAGATTGTGTACCACCCGAAAGAACACTCTCAGCAGACATGTTGCCCTTTATAACTTGTTGAACTTGATACGAATACTTGCTCACGTCTGCATTCGTTGCGTTTCCCGTAGGAGTTACCTGTGAAGCCTCGTAAGTCTTTTTGAGCTGATCTCTTTTAGTTTGAGAAAATGTCTGTCCTGCTTTATCTTCTTCCTGTTTTAAATATTCTTCAAATGTTTTTGCTGTTATGGTAGGAGTTGTCTCGGTAGATGATGAAGGATAAAAAGGAGTGTAACCTACAGCACTACCTACACCACTACTATTAGTTGACTTATTTACACCTGAAATAGGTAAAAATTCACCTGTAGCCTTGTTAAAATATCCTGCTTCTTGGTATTTAGACGCTGGAACATATTGATAATCGATACTTTGAGCAGTTTCCTCTCCAGGTGTCTGTGCTTTCCATGTTCCATCAGTTTGTTTTTCGTATAAAATACCGTTTACCTCTTTTACTTCTGCTTCTGTTTGTCCTAACTGCGTATATACATTTTTCGCAGCATCAAGACCACCATAATACTTCTCTAGCAGACCTCTAGTAACAGGATCGAGTGATTCATACCCTACGCCAGATTGAGAAAGTATTGTGGCTTTTGTTTGAGCATCGCTAAATTTAGTTTTTTCTTCTTGAATGTAGGTATCAGCAAGAGCTTTCTTTTTAGCAGCGTTATCATACGCATCAGCTATCGCTTGACGTGCATTTCCCTTACCTTTTGCCTGTGCTGAGGCAATTTCAGCAGCCATTTGTTGATTGATTCCTGTGATAATATCAGCGTTATATGCGTCAACAGCGTCTTTTTCCGCAGCTGCAAAATCAGAACCAGCACCACCTCGTACCGTAGAGATGGCAGTTCGTTGTTTTACTCTTCCCTCGCCAGCTTGTTTTGCTTTTGTAATCTCGCCAGCATAAACTCCTTCTATTGCTTTGATTTGTTGGGCAATAGCTTCTTCTTCTTGTCTCCTGATAGCTTCCTCGTCTATTACAGGAGCAGTAGGTGCTACTGGTACGACAGCATCATTTATTGTTTCATCAACTCGTTTGTTTTTGAGCATGTCTACAGCAAGTTCTTGCTGAAAATTTTGCTCACTTTGTGCTGTTTGTGCCCTTATTGCATCGTTGACACTTTTTGGCACTTGTTGATTTGGGTCAAGTATGCTTTGTTCCATTATTGCCATAGTATTATATTAAATTTAGTCTATCCAACCCACCTACAAGAGATGGGTTGAGAGATTAACCTTCAATTTCGTAGAATAAGTCTACAGTAATTGAGTTAGATGTTTCTGTATTTACAAATGAAACGGTACTATCTGTGGCAGTGATTGCTCCTGTATGATAAACAGTAGCGTCATCTCCTGTGTACCATGCATCTGTTCGTATGGCATTAGTTACTGTTCCATTTGTATCAAAACTTATACAATCGTTTCCTCCATTTACTGACCAACCACCTTGACTTCCAAAGCTAGAAGCACCATCTCCTATAGCATGTATTCTCACACGTGATGCTTGAAAACCAGTATTTATTATAGTAGTCGCAGTGGCGGTAAATTGCATCGTGCCACTGATTACTTTGAGTCCTCTCTCTATTAAAAGAGTCGTTGGGGATATAGCCCTACCTATCTTGTAACTATTTGTTCCTGCTGACGTACTAATTCCACCTGTTACATTTGACACATAGTACACCGTCCCAGTAGTAAGCCCTGTAAACCCATATACAAGTCCGTCTGTTTGTACGTTAATAGCATTTCCTGATGTTATAGTCTGTCCGAATTGTGCAAAACCTATAAAACCGAATGTAGTTATAACAGCGTCTGCATCTGTCTTTAAAACTTGCCCAGTTGATGTGCTGAAGTAAACTGCTTGAGGTGTGCTTGATGTATCTATAGTTTCTCCAGCGATAAAAGGTTGTGTATTTAAGTTTCCTTCATCTATCCAATCATTATGTAACTCACCACTACTATTAGCCATAGGAATCTTAGAAGCTGTGGGGGTTGAGGTGGCGATAAGGTTTGTGAGTGTTGAAGTGTTGATTTTTACTCCGTTGCTATCACTTTCTACACCTGTCGCACTTTGAGTCTTCTGATATAAGGCTCCGTCTGTGTCAAATGCCATACCTGTTGTTGAGGAGGCGTTGACATATATTTTAGAATCTGTGATACCTATACCTGCTGTCGTAGAAGCGGTAAGTCCACCACCACCTGTTACCAAATTTGTACTTGAGATGCCATCATCAGAAAATTGCCAATTAGTCCCGTTATATCTAAGGAATGGGTTAGTAGCAGTACCGTTAGAGAAATAAAGAGTAAGAGGAGTTGTGTTAACTTCGCCTCCCCATTTCCACGTCGTCGTTCCTGTAGAGTCTTGACCTGATAAAATTCGATTCAATCGTCCTAAGATAGGATAATTAGTCATTTTTATAGATGCACCTTTTCTATGTGCTTTTTTCAAAGCAGTTACCTCTGTCTTTCCGTCTGTTACAGAAATACCTCGTTGTAGAGAAGTACATGCAGTTCCAGCACATGTTCCTATAATAAATTCTTCTAATGTCGTTCCTTCATCTATGATAAATCCGAACGTACCTGATAGAGCAGATCCTGATTTATCTGTACCTCTGACAAGTGTAAGCGATGTATCAGATGTAGTAATCGTATTTTGTAGATTATCTTCGTAGAGTGCCACAACATCAAGTGGAGTCACACCGAGTTCTGGAATCCACATATCGCCACCAGTATCTAATTCCTGTCCTGGATAGATTAAATTAGGATTCTCAATATCTTTATTCAAGTCCCATAATTCCTGCCATGTCATACCAAAACGAGATGAGACTTTTGATAATGTGTCCCCTCTTTGCACCACATAAGCGTTCACAGGTGTTGCAACTACTAAGGCGAGTAGCAAGCCTATAAAAATTCTTTTCATAGATTAAGAATATTTACTTGGTATACGTTTAGATTTTCCAAGTATTGAATAAAATTCGTATTCAGATATAGAGGCATAACCTATATTTTCACTGTTATCGTCATTGATTGCCTGTAGAGCAAACTTCAACTGTACTCGTTCAAATTTAGGGCTATTTAAGCGAAATTCTGTATAAAAAGGATAAGCCGTTATTCCTGATGTTCCTCCACCTATTTCAAAACGTCCTATGGTTGTCGCGCCAACAGCAACACTTTGACCACCATCTACATAACTTGCATTTCCTTCGATTGCACCTAGTGGGTGGTCAGTGTCTATGACAAGCTGATACCCTGAATTGTCATAATTAGCATAAACATATATCTTTTGATTCACCCCAATAAGCCCGCGTACTCGTAGTCGTTTTACTTTTTTAAGTCCTGAAGCGTCAGTGTTTTTATCGCTTAACTCATCGTCTTTACTTTCCCATGACGCATCCAAACCGAAGTTGTCATCATCTAACCCAGAAAAAAGAAGGTATACGTTTTGTGAGATTGATTCGCCACCTACTAGAGAGCCATCAATGACTTCAATACGTGAAAGTGACCAATTGATTTTATCTATACTTCTATAAATCTTATGAAATAAGAATAAAGTGTCATTTTCTGTCACTGAAGTAGACCGTCCTGTAAATACAACATAATCACCCCATCCAACCATATCGCACTCATCAAATAAATATCCTGTTAGGTCTACAGCATCAGTTACGAGTTGTGGCATGACAACGCCGTTAGCTTCTTGTGGCTTTACAATTCTTAATTTTGGTTCGTTTTCAGTTGAATCGTCAATAAAAAAGATTCCTTCCTCGTCTTCCCACAGAGCTTTCCAATATGTTATTCCAGCTCGATGAGAAAAAACCTTGTTCAGAATAGAAGTATCATCATCTGAAAGAGTAAGTTTGTAAATTGACCGCTCTTTAAATGAATAAATTTCATCAGAATATACGACGACGTTTTGAATTGAATCTCCACCCTCTGCTTGTTTTAGCGAGAAGCCTTCTCCAGCTCCACGAGTACCAGACTTGGTAAAGTCTAATATTCCATGAACAGCTATATCTTCCCAGAAATAACTTGTAGTTACAGGAGCACCAGGAGCGGCGTTAAATGTCACTGAATAAGCACCCGTAGCGTAGTTTATCGTTCCTGTTCCTCCTGCTGACCCTGTGAGCGTTCCATCGAAGTTATCTGAAATAGTCTCAGTCCCGTCGGTAAACGAAACTTTAAAACATGTTCTTCTCGCACCACCAGCTTTAAAACCTAAAGTGCCTGCCCGTGTTGCTCCTGAACCACCGACAGCTTCGGCAGAAACAGCAGTGTATTGGTCACTTACATTCTGGTCGTCTATATATGACCCATATAATGTCGCTGGGTCAGAGTGAGACCACATAAACGAACGTCCTCGTTTTATTCTCAATTTTCCTTTTACAGGTTGCTGAGTGCTATCATTTACATTAACTGCAGTTGCGTTATCTACCATGACTTTATAATATCCATCAGTGTCAGACGACATGATAAGTTGAGCACCTGCCAAAGAACGATATGGTTCTAACTGGTGGTCTTCGTTTGTTAGTCCAGTTTGTACGTCAACCCATAATTCAGTAGTTGAGTTATAATACTGTAATTTCCCTCCTGAAATTGTCCGATATAACACCTGTGTACCCGTGCCTGTGTAGCCCACCTTTAAACCAGTTATTTTACCTGAACCAGTAATCTCAGCTCCTAAGCGTTTACGTCCACGGGTCAATTCGATACTATCGAGTTTAGTCAAGAAATTAGAAGAAGCCGAAGCAGCACCACGTGGGATTTCAGAGGCTTCGTATTTATCTACGACACCATACTTGAATAGATTTGTTTTTACACTTCTATTTGACATATTATTCTCCAAGTTCAATCACATCACTGCGATTGTTTCCTGAATAAATTAAATCTGGGATTGAAGTATTTTGTGCGTCAGACTTTAACCCTGCGTCCCAACTACACATTAAATTAAAAAGTCTATCATATTCAAATTGCATTTCTGAAGTCCAACTATCGTTCTTAGATCCTACCTCCTGGTAATAGAAGAGCTTTGCCGCCTCATACGCTACTAACGGATGAAATGCTTTTTTAAATCCAGGGATAGTTGTCTCTAAATCAGTGCTTTCAAGAGCAGTTGTAAATGCGTTATCAGGTTCATAGATGTAATCCCAATAGATAGTCTCTGCTGACGTAGGACTATAAGTCAGTTTGATAGTGGATGTTTGCCAATCAACGTAATATCGAAACATACTGTCTCTAAATAAACGTCTATCTTCTCTTTTTATAGGTAAAATCTGTGTGCTTCCAATCCAAATAGGTAATGGTCTTAAAAATTTAGTAGGTAGAGCAACTGACGTGCCACCTACAGTTGTAGACTTAGTGTCATCGGACTTCTTTGCTATTTCCCAGGGTCTTTTAAGCCATAACGCATTAAAAGCATTATTAAAAAACGTGTATACCGTTGACTCTGCTAAATTAGTATCATCCACTAATTCTTGAAATAAAGTTTGAAGTTGATTTGGTGTCATATAAATTATGTTATTCTAGCCCTCTAGCATTACCCACTAAGGGACTAAAGGGCTAAGTAACACCCCGATTACTCGGAGACCCCAGACTATGTATAGCTCCGCAGTATATCTAGCATCCTGCCCGATATAGCACGAGAGGTTGAGGCTATTTCTTAAAGATTTTTCTTACAATTCCGTACAATGTAATACCAAGAGTTACAATTCCAAATAATGTATTTACAAATGCTATTAAATCATCTGAGTTGAGGGTAATATTCAATCCGCCAGCCATCATAACAACAATAGGAATGAGTGTTAAAAGTACACCTTTTACTGTAAGTGCTAGTTGTTCTGGGTTTTGACTTGAACCTAGCACTGGAAATCTTTTTACGAGAGACATAAGTTTAAGTTAATGAATAAGGTACTCCTGTAGGCACTGCATCGAGCAGTTCCTGTTTTACGACTCTATTCTTTCCACCGAGAGCATGATAATCTTTAAGAGTCTCTATATATCGTTTAGTGCCATTTTCTAGCTTGTAGCACTCAGGGTCATTCGCTGTTCGTACTACTCTGCCTTCATTCTGCCTTATAAATAGTGGTATTCGTGTTTCTAGTGGGATAAACTCCTCAATGTAGATAGGATATTGATTTTTAGAGAAGATAGTTCTAAGCCAACCTACACCGCCATCACCCCACTCTTTACCAAATGTATTAGGCTGTTGATACAAACCATTCGGCATTGTCCCTGTTACATTGATAGCATGGTGCCCTATAATAGAGCCATTAAACTTATAGATGAAGTCAGGTGGTTTAAGTCTGTAATCACTGTTGTACCACTTGTAACCAGTGAATAGTACAAATCCTTTGTCAAGAGCTTCTAGTGCTGTTTCTACGTTGTAAATAGGTCTATACGCAGGTATCTTGCAGAGCTTTGCTTTCTCCATAAGGCTTGCGTATGTGGCGTTATCAAGCGTTGAAAAATCTCTCCACGGTATCTGAGTATCAGGACAGTCCTCTACAAGCACAAGCCCATTTTTAGTTCCGTTATCATTCTCTGCACGAAGACTTGAAAACCCATCTCCTGTTACCCAACCATTACGCTTGCCCCACACAACTGGAAGTTTCATTGAAAACTCTAATCCCTGCTGGTATAGTCGCCCCATTTTACGAGAAGCGAACACACAGATGTTATGTACTTGTCTCATTATTTCGCCATTGAAGTTTGAGACTGATTTGAATGTAGGTTGTTTACCAAGCCAACCCATCGTAGCCTCAAAGTTCTTGTCTCGTCCATCTTCTTTATGTCGCAAGAGACCTGTCTTAACACCAGAAGGCTGAACGAATTTTTTAACCTGTGCTTCTAGGGCGTTTGTTATTTTCCAGTATAGTTTAGACATACATTAAATGTGCTATTGATTTAATCCAATAAGCAGGGAGCTTACGTGGTTTACCTTTTTTATCTATGAACTTTAGTAGCCCTGAATTAGCTTGGTCAAATGCTACCCACGGATTCATCACATACTCTGGAAACCACTCTTCAGACAGCCATTGCCAACCTTTCTGTCCGACATTGTCTCCCCAGCTGTTCTTAATACCGATGTACTTCTTGCCGTTTATCATATTCGCCTTACCAGCGTAGAGAGCATGGTAAAAGAAATTCGTACTCTGAGGTGCTAAAGGGAACATACTCTTCCACGTGTTATTCCACTCACCTCTTACTCCGAAATGTATTCCGTGATTATCTCGTATTGCCTGTGCAATAGCGTCTATTGACTTGTCTCTGAGCATTCTTGCCTCAAAAGACTGCAGTGTTTTAGGATATAAGGTTTTATTCATCCATTCTGTGCCTCGCATAAACTCTTCACTTGGTGGATTGCCATTATCGTAGCTTGGCACTTCTTTCTCTCGTACTGCACCCCAGTCTCTCCACAACATCATAGCGTCTCGTGAGTATGCACCACCTTGTTCAAGATGTATCTGCGAGTAGACTGCCTTTGCAGAAATCTGGTAGTATTCTTTAAAAAATTGTTTTGTTTGTTCTGTTAATTTTCCATATTTCTGAACAGCCTCAACGACATTCTTGACCCAAATATAGGTAGCTGATGTCTGTCCGACACATGAACCAGAGCCATTCTGACTTTTAGTTGGTATCTCCATACCTATTTCTTCCTCGATGTCATATCCTTTCTCCCAATCGAAAATAGGAGAACCCATAAGGATATGGTCTAACTCGTAATCCCTTTCGTCTAAAATGTCTGGCACTAAGCCTGTTCCGTATTCCATAATATATAGATTTCCCCACAGCAGATGCCCTGTGGGTGGCATTAGGCGGCTTTGAACTCTTGACACAAGGTCTGGAGTTCTCCGAGGATCGCCTGGTGCGACTTACCACACGTCTTGCACGTGTAGTACGCCAGCACGAGGCTTCCCGAAGTGGTGAGCGTCTTGTGGTCGATGACGTGGTCGGTTTTCTCACGGCAGGTGGGGCAGAGCAGCTTCGGCTGAACGTACTTCTCGTCGAGTCTCATGCGGCTCTCCTTCCCTTCTTCTTCCCCTGTCTCGTGCGTTCGAGCGGGGTCACGTTGTTCATGGCTTCCTTGTACGCCATACCCTGTCGGACACGCTTGTCATCCTCCTTGTCCCGTTTCGTGTCCCAGTAGGGCGACTTGCAGTACACGCCACCGTTCTGCGAGCACCAGTCGCACTCCTCGATGGCGAAACCATCGACACCACCGTAGTCCTTCATGCGAAGTCCGCACCCACACATGGTCTTCATGTTTCCCTCCTACAGGAGTGAGAACTCTGCGATGATGAGAGCCACTGTAACGAGCAACATGATGTACTCCAACACTTCTTTCACCTTATCCCTCCATTGTTTAGAACCTCCCACCCAACCATGATATGAGTGTCAATCGATAAGTATCTCGATTGAGGGGGAAGTTCCAATATATTATTTTGTTAAAATAGCAACTAATATTCCAGCACCCTGTACGATAGTAAAACCACCTATAATCAATATCCATTTTAAATTAGTACTTTGAGCGGTCATTTCAATCTTTAAATCATTCTGTCCACATTGCAAATGAGCTAAATGATTTTCTTTTATCTCTTTTACATCTTGTCGTAATTCCTTATGGTTTTCTTCCATAACATCCATACGTTTGTTAAGAGATTCTAAAGCCTCTTTTGTCTCTGGAGACATATTATGAAAATATTTTTTGTGTTCTTCGTCAGGCTCCATACGATGTATCTTTTGTTACTCTGCACCATTGGCATTGTTTAATAATAAAATCTTGTAAATTATGTATTATCCAATCATGCTCTAGTTCATCGTCTACGATATATTCTCCTTCCATACTAAATTCTTTGTAGCGTTCTTTGCAGTCCATATTACATGAATGTTGATAATGGAATAAACGGAGTTGTATAAGTCACAACGAGTTTTGGGTCGTTTGTTGTTCCTGTTTGATCTGCGAAGTAACCTTGAAATGCCTCTGAAGCTCCTGTCAACCATGCCCCGCCAAATGTACCTGTTACATCCCATGATAATTTTGAACAAAACTTAGTGATTCCGTTAATTGCTACATTTGCTAATCCAGATGCGTTAAGTGAAAAATCATTATATGCGATGGCACTCCATGAACCACTTGCTATAGAGCCGAAGCTCGTTGTACCTGTGTTACCATAATCTGAGTTGGCTAAGTTGTTGTTAGCAGCAGGACTTGCTGAAACAACATGTATATCTGCTGCTGTCCCACCAGTTGCACTTAAACCAACATAATGTGTACCTTGACCAAATAATGACAGCGTAACTGAGGAAACTTCAGACCATCTTAGATTTGATGTATCAAACGTATATATTCCTCTTATCAGGTTTGCAAATTGGTCTGTTGTGGTCGTAGCATCTAATCCACAAAAATAATCTTCTGTACCTGTAACATCAAACCCATTCCCAGCCCCAGCACGGATTGTTGCAAAAGTTTCGTCTACTTCAACACGTCCAACTACTCCGTCTACAGTTGTACCTCCACTGCTTGCATCAGGGTACGCAGTTAAGGTGTCAAACCCGAAATTATACTGAAATTTGGCTCTGTTAAGAAGAAAATCAACACCATGCAACAAGTACCAAAAAGGCTTAAAAGCGTAATAAAGTCGTTTAGAAAACTTATTATGAGTCCTAATATCTACGTAGATGTTCTCATCTTGAAACCAATATTTGTTTGGCTCGATTTTAATAATTCGAGAAGTACAATCATGTCTTCTAATTCGTAAGCACCACCTAAACCAATACTTAATAATTGGCGTGTTCAAAAGCCAGAGAAGTTTCTTTTGATTTTGTTCAAACCACTGTGAATCAAATACCATATTAAGCGTATCTCAATTTAACTTCTAAACCTTTTGTGCCTGTACCTGCTCCATCTACGTCAATACGGATTCTGTCCCCTGCCTGTACATCATCGTAAGTAGCGTTAATAACTGCAGGAGTAGCCGCTGTGTCTGATGTGTATTCGTTAGCGTCAATCGTCAGAGCGGTTGAGAGAATATCTTGGTCAGTTCGCATGTTATGAAGCTGGATATTTACTGCACCAGAAGACGAAACGGTATAAACAAACCCTTCGACGCCAGCAATAACCAAGCCGTTCATTTCTGATGGAACATTTATATACCCTATTCCATCCCCTGTAGTAAGTGTCGTTGTCTCTGCAATAGGTTGTTTTGTTTGGATTTTACGAGAGTAGACAGGATACTTAAATTCAACTTTTAAATCATAAAATACAGGATCAATAATCCCATCTCCCTCTTTGCCTACAACTCTTAAATGCACATCTGTCTTTGCACCAGCAACTAGGTTAGTCCATGAACTCGCCTTAAAACCAGTAGAACCTATAGCTAATTCACCAGCACCTCCTGTATCACAAGCAGTCCAACTTGTTGAACCATCTAAAGAATACTGTAAGTTAAGGTCAGCATTCGTAGCCCCTGCTACGCTCATATAAACCACTATTCTATATTGTGTAGCATACGTTAAGTCTAAACGTGTACGATAAGTTAATACTGCACTATAAAAAGTAGTTACCGCTGCGGGCATGTTAGTCCATGTAACAGCTGTGGCTTTATTCATAAAATATAATGGCGTAACAGAATAATCACTACTCGTACCTGTTACTGGGCTCCACGCTCCATCCCCTCTAAGATAATTACTTGATGAACCTGTGCCAGTGCCTAAGTTAGCTACAGGCACTTGTCCTGCACCTGAAGGAATACTTGCTAATGCGATAAGAGCTGCACCAGATACTTTAGAAGCTGTGGTGATTTGGTCTAGTTTTGAATCAGGAATAGAGCCTGCAAGCATAGGATATTCAACAGCTCCGTTTTGAATAGTAGTTGCACCTGTGTTATCTACGGCTACGTCCCCACTCATTGCAACTCCTGTCGCTACATTTGAGCCGTTACCTACGAATATTTGAGCAGAGTTAAGAGTTTTAGCAAGTTTTGTAGAGTCAAGCGTCGCAGTAGCAACATCCAAAGCGAGTTTTGTTTCAGCGATAGCAGCTGCGTCATCAATGTCGGCGTTTACTATCTCGTTTGTAAGCGTAAGTTTTGAATATGGAATACCAGCCGCATTAGCTATTTTAGCTGCGGTAACTCCACCGTCTTTAATCTGAAGCCCACCAGCTGCTCGTTCTATAGTGCTCCCGTCAACTTTTGCCCTAAGACCACCATCTGAAACTTCAAGTGATGGGTTAGTATCAGAAAGATCAATCTGCATGTCACTTGTTACAACTTTCACACCATTTGAGGCAGTGTAAGCACCTGCAACAGGCAATGGAGTGAATACAAGAGATGTTGTGCCTACTACTATTGTTCCTGTGGTAGCAAGCATCCAAAGAGAACTGTTATTTTCTGTACCGTAGATTACCGTGAAGAAAGAACCACTCGATATTTCAGAAGCATCGGCAGCATCATAGTCTGTAACACGGGTGAGAATAAACGCAGTACCAACGTCTCCCGCTTCAGTGACTAGGTATACTCCGTTATGTGCTCCGTTCGCCTGATCTTTGACAAGAACACGCCCATTGCCTTCAGCTCCTGTTGCATTCAAATCAACACCATCAACAGTTAGAGCACCGACTGCATCTCCTGTAAGAGTAGCACCTACACCTCCTGTACCATTATCATACGTACATGCTGGTAAAGCTGCGTCAGTTGCCACATCACACGCAATACGAGCTGCTGTGCCTGTTCTAACTGAGTCAGCATAGGCTTTTACAGCTCTTTGGGTAGCAAGTTTTGTGTCAGAATTAGCAAGAAGCGTACCATCAGTGTCTATAACCCCAGATTTAAAATTATCTACTTCAATATTTGAAACTGTGTTACTATCTACATCAATCGTTTTATTCGTCAAAGCAACAGACGCGGCGTTCTTAGTAGCATCAGACGTGTTATCTACATTTCCTAATCCCACTGATGACTTAGTAAGCGTAGCAAGTTGAGTAACAACGTGAGCTTTAGTAGCTTTCTGAGTAGCTACTTTTGCATCAGAATTAGCCGCCATTGTGCTATCTGTGTCGAGGTAAGAAGTAGGTACGGCACTCACTTGTGCGGCTGTGACGGAATGTGGGTTAGAGGTATTTCCTGTGTGAGATGTAAGATCCCCTGCAGTTGCGTAATATGAAGCTGATTGACTATTAAGTTGAGTAGCGTTATCTGCAGTTACTGCAGATGTAACTTTTCCATCATCATCTGAATCGTATACCGCTCTAGTCATGTCTCCTGAACCTGTTGCACCACCTACTGTGGTTTCTACCCCCTGATCATCAAGAAGATATGCAGAACCATCTGTTTTAGTGAACATTCTCATTACACCAGTAGGAGGAGTTGTTGGTGAACTTCCAACTTGGTTAAAATCAAAATAAGGTTTACGAGTAGTATCTTGCACATTTTGATAACCACCAAGTTTTTCTTTTTCTTCAGATTTTTTTTTCATATAATTATTGAGGTGTTTCTTGTGGTATTTCTTTATTTATCTCAGCTTGCAACGTAGGAGATACAATCAATTTACCCTGCTGAATAAGTTGTTGCACAGCACTTTGTTGTTGTTGTGAACCTATGACTTGACCAGCTTGTAAGCCTTCTTGTCTGCCTTTCTCAAAGGTTGTCAAAACAAGATTTTCTTTGAATGAATACATATACCCTCCATAAGCTACCCCTGCTAAAACTGCAAGAGCAGCTACTGCTTGTAATATTTTACGTCCTGGTGGGCTTATTGCTTCGCCTAATTGTTTCGACATATACTAATATGTTAAGGACAAGTTATAGAACTAAATGTAAGTACATCTGAATTATCTATAGTTCCTCGTGCACAAGTACCATCTGGTGAAGTCAATACTATTCCTTTTGTAGATGTAGTTATGTAAACATCATATTTATTTACCAATCCAGCATCATCAATACTTAAAACTTCAGTTTCATCTACATTAAATATATATTGACCTTTATCTGCTGTTGAACTTGCTGTATAAGTATTAAAATTAACATAATTAAGAGTTTGTGCACCAGTATCATACACAGTTTGTATTCCTAAACTTTCAGCATCCGCTGAGCCAAAACGCCAAACTGGACTGCCGTCATTTACTGCCTTATACGCCCTAATATCAGACGCATATTGAGTATTTATCAAATAATCAAAATTACCAACGCCACCTATCATCGCCGCCCCGTAAGCGGTTGTCATCGCTGTATTTCCAGCGGCGAAATTACCAAGCGCTTGGAAAGAGTTAAGATTTGCGTCAGCATTATCGCTGGCGTGAGTAGCAATTAAACCTGATACACCATTGGCAAATTCACTAGTATCAAGTCCTGCGGAAGTTTGAGAACCAATCAAACCTAAACCTATATTTGAAGAAAATTGAGAAAATGAAGCTCCTGCGGTATATGGGGTATTCATCGGAGTTGATGCTGAACCAGCTTGAACAGTCATCATTGATGCCGTTCGCGCGGAAGTATCAAAGAAAGTAATTGAACTTGTAGCCGAAGACATCGGTATCCACCATTTATCTGAATCGTTACGAACATTTATCATATTGTTCGTCAAATATGTATTGGTGAAATTAGCAAAATAAGTGGAAGTTGGATTAAAACCGTATGGATTATTATATAAATTTAAAGCAGTAAAATTAGTAACCACAGAAGCCGTCTGTTCACTACCAATATTCAACATATTAAGGTTAGTAACTGTTCCTGTTGTAGATTGGTCAGTAAAAACCATTAACCACGCCTCATAGGTTGAAGTAGGTTTTTGTTTAGCATAACCATAAAGATAACCATACGCATTTCCACCATAACCCAAATTCGGCAAATCAACTTCTGATTGGTCAAGCAAATAATTAGCGTGACCTAAATAATAAGCAGTCGTGCTTGCCGCCGCTGGAACAATATATGACTCATTGGTTCTGAAAACAGAAGGTGTTAAATCTGATAAAAGATTATACCCTGAAAGAGTTGGATAATCTGTTTGACTGTCATACACTACACGCCAATTAGTATCACTGTCAGCCCGTAAACATACTGAACCCCAGTTTTCATCTATGGTATAAGTCGCTTGTCCGTTTATTGTTTCATTATCATTCGGGTCAATTGTTATGTTGTATGTATAAGCGTTACCTAGATTATCAGAATGACATTGAACGAAATTATCAGGTAAATATACTGTGCTTGACGCAGGGGCAAGCGTTTGACTTAATGGAGCGGTAACTTCATATTTCACCAAACCGACATTGAGATTATCCCCAATTAAAGAGGCTGGTGTAGAAGAAACAACTAAATCTTTGGACATTGCCATTGCGTCCACATTAAAAATGTCCTGAACAAACCCATTAGTATAAGTTGGCGTATAGGTCGCTTGTATCAATAACGGAACAAGCAAAACCAACAGTGAGAAAAAATATAGTATTTTTTTCATATAAATTAGTTAGTTTGATAAGTAAATTCAACTGTTCCATTCCAATACATATTCTTTCCAGTCAGCCCTACTAAACTGAATATGACATTATTAAGTGTTGGTTGTAAGCCAGAACTAGAACACGCCACGCCATCATTGTAACAAGAAGTATTTGCCATCATTGGGGTAGCTATTGTTGATATAACTCCGTCAGTTCTCTTTACATAACCATACATTAAAACACCTTTTGCATAGGTGTCAGTGTCATTTGTTGCATCACTCGCTGAAGTAACTTTTACCAACACTTGTGCAGATGATTCGTTTGGCATCAAAGACGAATAATTAAATAACTGGATTGTTTGAACTCCAGTAGTCGTTGCGGAAAAATTATAAGTAATAGTTTTCGTTTCTCGTGTCGCCCCACCATATACCATGCCTGTGGTTTGTGTACTGGTTACAAAAGTAAGATTGTCTATGGTTGCGGAAGTGATTGTAGCAGTATCTACATACAAATCATCTGGCACATATTGTTGTAGATTATAATATCCGCCAAACAAAGCACCTCCAGCCAAAACAACTAGAGATGAAATTTTAGTTATTTTGTGTTTTAAGATATTCATATTATTTCTTCGATTTTGACTCTTTTAAATTACGTTTATTTATTGCTGGAATAATCCAATATCATTTTTTCTGTTGTAATACGTCACATTAGATATTCATCAAGATAGGTTTGTTGTGATATTTCTCTAATCCATTTTTTATTTCTATCAATTCTTTTCTTTTGCCCTCCATGAGGTTTTCTCTCCGTATTAAAAGTCCTTCTCTCTCGTTTATTTCTTCCTCTCTTAGTAAGCATTGCTCACGATGTTTTTTATCAAGTTTTTGTATTTCTAGTTCTGTCTCTACTTTTTTTGTTGTTATAGTTTCTAAATCTTTTTTTGCGGTTTGTACCCATTCAATAACCATCGATAGTTCATTTTGAGAATCATTGATTCTAGCTGTTATTTCTGTCTCTTCATCTCTCAATACTTTGATAGCTTCATTTAATTCAAGTATGTTTTGCTCTAGAACTATATTTTGTGATGTTAAATCATTCAATAAATCTTGCTCTGTTTGAATTTGTTTAACTATTGAATCTAACAATGGCTGTTTCTCTTCCACCGTTTCTTTTATTTGTGACAACTTAGTCTCAAGATTACTTATTAAATTTTTATATCTCTGTACTTCTTGCTCTCCATTACAGCTCACGTTGTTTAACAATTCCTCTACTATCTTTAATTTATCTTTAGCCACTAGATTTTCTTCTTTTAGCTTTTCTAGTTCTCCGTTTTTTTCTTCGATAGAAGAAACAACTTTGCTATAAACATTTTCTTCTTTTTCAATTTTTAACTGTAAGTCTGTCAAATAGGCATCTCGATCTACAATCTTTTTAGCTTGTTCTTCAGCTTCATTTAACTTGCCTGAAAAATAAACCAATTCGTCTAATAGACGTTCTTTTTCATTTCTTAACTGAATCTTTGAAAGATTGCTGTATGTTTTAGACATAATGTAACATTGCCTGGATAGCTAATGACGAACTTGTTGTTGTACCTGTACCTTTTGCACTAACTTTTACAAATCGTGCTGACATTGGAACAGTGATTTTAAAATTTCCATCTTCTGTAGTTGTATATTCACCTTTGCTCATGGTGTTAGTCGTACCTGATACAGATACATTCGTTTCTGTAACGTAATTTGTGCCATCGAGTGACGACTCAATCTTTACTTCCAAAGAAGTCAAAGACCCTTTTGTATAAATAAAATATGCCGCTAGTTCGTTATACTCTGGAACTAAAGCCTCATCCCGTCCTCCTCCTAAAACTGTGGCTGCTACATAACTTGTAGTTAAAATCGCAGCCGCCCTGATTTCTTTGATGAAATGTGTGTTCATATATAAATTATTAAATAAATCCTATCCTGCCCCCCAGTTTTGAGAGGCAAGGAGAACTTACTGACAAACAGTTGAGGTTGTATAATCCATTCCTGCGCCAGTTGTTGAAGGTGAACCAATAACGAAATAGGTTCCACTCCAAGCGCATATCTTTGATACTAATGAACTTCCAGCTCCACCAACTGCTAATGTTGAGGTATTAGCACCGTTAGTCACCCACAAATCGTATGTCATGGTTGTCGTACCAACAGACATATTTTCTAGACTGTACGCGTTACCAGTGACAGCTAACGTGCCATTCGTTGAGATATTTCCTGTTATACCATCAACCGTAAAAACAGAAGTGTCTACAGCAATCCCGCCGTTAAGATTGGCGAGCAATGAAGCTGTAAATGATGTTGCGGTCGTTGTTGCAAGAGTAGATACTCCTGTTACGCCTAATGTTCCCCCGATAGATGTGTTTCCACTTGTGTCTGCCACAGTGAAAGCCGAGGTATCCATCGTCAATCCACCATTGAGAACACTCGCTCCGGTTACCGTTAGAGTGGAAAGTGAAGATGTTGCAATTCCAGTCACCTCACCACTAAAGGTTGCAGCTCCCGTAAAGGTTGTGTCTCCACTTACAGTATTTGTCCCACTAAGTACCGTAGCCCCACTATTGGTAAGCCCGTTGAAATAGGCGTAATTAGTGTTATATTGTCCGCCAAGTTTTTTGCTTGGCATGACCAGATACACACTCAACCCCAGCACAGCCACCAACAAAACGATCACTGCAGTCAACATTTTATTTATATTCATATCGTTTTCGTTTTTAATCAGTGAATTAAAGTGCTGTTGCGAGTATACGTCCGTCAACAAGTAATTCTTTGTTATTGTTCCAAGTTTTCAAACCATAGAGCATCCAGGGAGCAAAGTTCTTTCCGAGTTTGTCAGACACATCTTTGATCTCAATGCTAGGTTCTTTTTGCATAACCAAAGCTGTTGCACCTTTTTGACCAAAGAGCATGTGTACGATTTCAGATGACCATGTACCTTGTGCAGTACCGCCACCAACTGTTTCACCGCCACCTGGGAAGGTGATAGTCAAAGCAGTAGAAGTAGCAGTAGCAGTTATACCTTCCAACTTAGCTTGGTTAGCAGCACTCAAAGCACCATAACCAGCATTAGTAGCTTCTACAATCGCAGTAGCAGGAGCGTTCAAAGCTACAGCCATATTTGCCAAAGTGTTTTCAGTGTCAGAACAGATGTGCAATGCACCAGCAGTCATTGTGTCTGCTTTAAAAGTGAAGGTTACACCACCGATGATAAATGTTTCAGCTGCTGTAGGATTATCAGATGGAGTCCAAACAGCTGAATAGGTCAAGTTGTTTGAAACATACAAATCAAATCCAAAGCGTGAACCAATATAGCCATTGTCCATTACCTTATCACCAACAGCAGTATCTTTACCTGCAGTATATTGTTGCAATACTTCAAGAATTGAAGGTGAGATAACAGCAAAACGATTTTCAGGTGCTACATTGAGCAAGTTCAATTTGCGTCCAGCAGCAGTGAAAATCTTGTTGATATTTGTTGTATCAGGAGTGATACTTGTTCCAGCAGAGCCACCAACATCTCCTGCGTCAATGTATGATGTTGCGTTTGCATATTCAGCCAATACATCAGCATCAACAAACCGATTGAGTTTGTCTTGTGCTTTGCCACTAAATTCATCAGCAGCTGAATAAGAGTTTTGAATTTTGTCTACATCATCAATGTAGAAAGGAGCAACACGAGCTGTACTTACTGTCAATGTGTCATCAACAGCTGATACATCTTGTACGGTGAATGCTGTACCTTTTGTATAAGACTGACCTACTACTTCAGATGAGTAAGGTTTATGAATGGTATCTCCAGATGAGAGACCAGCTTTTTCAGAAACATCGCAGATTGCCATAGCAACCAATTTCTTTTTGCGATATTCCTGCATTTTCTTTGACCAGTATGCTTTGTTAAGCAAACCGTTTCCGAGTGAATTACTCATATTTATAAATTATTATCTTTAATATATTTTTGTAATCCTACGAATTCTTCTGATGACATATTTCTAATCGCTTGTTCGTCGTTGTCAGCTATAATGCGAGCGTAATCAATACCACCTTTTGATTGACCACCTGTACCACTCTCTACGGTTTTAGTCTTTGTAGCAGGCTTGAGACCTTCTACTTCCCGTAGATAAAGATACGAGGCAGATAGTGGTGATTGATGAAATTCTTTTGAATACGCAAGTTTTTTCAAACTTATTTTGATTGACTCGATATGCTCCTTTTCGTTAGGGAACTTCTCAAGCAATTCAGCGTATTGTTTCGTCCAAATTTTTTCTTGTTGGACTTCTTCATTTTCTCGCTTAGCTTTTTCAGCAACTTCGTTGAGCTGATTAAACTTGTCATCAAATTCTTTCTTTAGGCGACTGTAAGCACCTTTTTCAACAAGCTCTACAAGTTTTTTAGTCTGTTCGGCATCATATCCGTTTGCTTCCGCATAAGATTTGATTTCGTCAGCGACCTCTTCTTGCTTAGCCTCTGTTGTAGGAGTTTGAGGTTTGGATCTAAGAGCTAAAAGCTCTTCTTCCATTTCCTTCAACTTGTCCCGCATTTTTAAGTGCTTTTCCAACCGCACGAATTTAGGTTGGCGGGTATCGTTCGTGCTACCCTCATCAATGTCTTCATCAGGATCAGGCATAACCTGTTCTGATTTCTCCACTGGTTTTACTTCTTCTGCTGGCTTAACTTCTTCCGTAGGCCTAACCTCTTCTGGTTTTACCTCTGGCTTTTGTTCAGCCTCGATAGCATCCAAAGTAGCTTTTTGTTCAAGTGTAAGCTCTTCACCTTTTTGAGACATAATCTCTAACATATAAAGATTTGATTAGGAGTTGACTCTCCATGATTGACCCATAAGGTCTAATCATTTAAATAGGTATTTATCTGTGTCCGAATCGCTTCTAATTGGCTCTTGCCTCCGAGCATAACTCGTAAGACGGTGAGCCAGGCTTTTCGTTGTTTTAATAAATCTAGCTTGACTTCAGCTTTGACTTGCTCGTCCATGCACGTCGTATCAATCTTTTCTATGTAATCAGTGACCGTTTTGAGTAGCTTTTTTCCTGCCACGCTGTTTACAATCGTTTCCATTTCAGTGTTTTCGAGTATTCTTCGTTTCAATTCTGCTAGTTCTAGTTTCACGCTTGGTGTATGATCTCCTCGTATATCAGCGTACTTTTCTTGTAATTTTTGTAAGAGATCAAACATACTAGACGTTATTTAAAAGTGTTTGTGGTTCTAAATTACTATCTGGTAAATCTTCCATCCCCATAGGTTGACCAAGTTCTGACTGCCCCATTTCTGGCAATACGCCCATCTGTGCTTTTTGAAATGTTAGGTTCTCAACCATGTTCTTGCGTGCGATGTCTACCTCTAGTTTCATGTGAGCTAGAATGCGAGCATGTACTTCTGGTTTAAGTTCGTTAGATCGTACAAAGTCTAAATGCTTTCTTACATGAGCCGTATCAGCATTACGATTAGGTTCTACATCTTTTTTGAGCATCTTTTGGTTTTCTTCCGCTGCTTCCAAAGAGACTTCTTTGTTTGCCAAGTTGTCGGTATCAAGAAGGTCGTTGATTTCGTTTGTTTCAAATCCTGCTATTTCTAAAATCTTTCTATCACGTGTTTTAGGGTTGAAGTTCGGGTTCTGAACCTGTGCCTGGAGAACAGTGAGTTTTTGTTTTGTTAATCTTGCATCAGATGAGAGTTCAGCGTTTGCACCGATAATCTCAATATCAAATTCAGCGTTTAAATCTTGCTTACAAACCTTGTCCCAACTAATACCTTTCTCCCCTATCATCTTCACTGCCATGTCTTCATTTAAATGTTCTTTCAAGCCGTTCAAATATCGTTTACCCATCTTCACCCAGAAGCGACCATAGCTCTTGTTAAACAGCCCCATGCGGTCAGCAGCTTGTGCCAATTCCCCCTCCATTACGCCAACTTTCTTATCTTCTTCAGCTAGACCTTGTGTTGCTGGCGTAATACCAGAGTTTTTGCTCTTTTCAGTGTCTAAGATGTTATATAGCACTTGCGTATCTCCTAACGCTGGATATCTGAACTCGTAAATACTGTTTTGTAGTGAGTTGCCTTCTTTCACATTGACAGGTACTAGCCCAGCCCAACGAGGTTCTAATAACGCAGGATTAACAAATGCGTTTACGTCATAGGCTTTCATGCCAAAGTTGTTATACATTCTGTTGTCGAATGCTTGAGAGATAAGTAGTGATTTGGCTTCGATCGTTTCTCGCACCTGGTCAGCGGGTGAAGGAGTCCAAAATTCAAACATGTCAGGATTAGAAGCCCATGAGTCTAAGGGATAGAGTGGGTCATCGTTAGCGTATTCAGGTGTGGTAAAGATTTCTTTCAGTTTTTCAACTCGTAGCCAATGCTTACTGCGGTGGTCAAATGTCACTAAGAAGCGAGTACCTTTGTATGTCGTATACCACTCACAGAGTTTCATTGTTTCTTCACTCTGATATTTGTCAGGTGTTAAACCTAAAATAGAAGCACGGTTAGTCTTCTCATTGAGTTCGTTATCATTCTTTTCAGTTACTTCTCGTGAAAGACCTAATTTAGCAAGTAAAACCTGTCTTGAGTCATACAAAGAACTCTGCTCGATTTCATATACTGATTTGAAAATGTTGTCATGTCCACAGAACTTTCCTTTCTCGATATCTTCACCACCTGCTAATGGGTCAACAAGGAGATCGTAGACATCAATCAACACGAGATTTGAGTTATACTTAGGATCGCTTTCAGCGAAGTATTTATATCCAGTGCGACCGTAAAGTCCGCATTGTTTTTTACCTAATAGGTCTTTATACGCCCAGTCGCCTTGTGTGATAGAACTGTCTTTCTCCCATGCCTTGCTAACTTTATCAGCCTTGCGAGTGTCTGCTTCATCTGTAGGCAAGAATTTGATTGTCGGTGCGTCATCAATCTTTGAAAGCAAGGTGTCAACAAATCCCTGCATTTCTCCCAAGAGTATGTTATGACGACCTTGTATTTCTTTCTTTTTTCTCTGTAAATACAAATCTTCGTTTTTATGCCACGAAGAAATACGCTGTGCTCTATATTTCAAAGCTATCTGATACTCTTTGAGAGCTTGTTGTAAAATTAAATCTTCTATCATATTAGCTTCCTATATCAAATATTGATTCCATTGGTTGTTGTTGATACATAATTTGTTTCATAGGTGGTTCAGCGATCTTGTTCTGGTATTGCGTTGCGTCTGCAACGTCATCATGTAATCCTTTTGGAAATTTAAGTAGTTCTTCCTCTAACTCTTGACTTGTACCTGTGATGTGATAAATCTGTCCTGCTTCATAGCGTGGGATAAGTCCTCTTATGCGTGTTTCTTTCATCACTCCCCCATGCTTGAGCTTCACAATATAGGGGTATTTGTTTCGCACTCGGCACTCATCTTGGAAAAAAGGTTCCACCGCCTGCGTGAAAGCTCCTTCTTCAATTCCTATCTTTTCAAAGCCTTCATCATGTAATTGGAATATCAAGTTAATTAGTTCTTTAGAATTTATCTTGTATCTGCGAGCGTCCAAGTGCCAATCGTTATTCTCACTGACGTAATTCTTGGTAATCCCTGTAAAGTCTGATTCAGCATGTTTAGTTAAGGCAGAATCAATCGTTGCAAACTTGCGTGTCTTCATCCGTCTAACTTCCTCAAATGTTTTGTATTTGAAATTCTGTTTAAAAAATTCTTGGCTACTCTCGTCTATGGGTTGATTAAGCATTTCCGCTGAATACACGAGTGAGCCAAATTGTTTCTTTTTATCTTCTAAACTGACTTTATTTGTCCCTTGTGCCTCAGCATCAGTCATCACGTACTTGTCCGACCATGTAGGTTGACCACCTTTTTCTACAGGGACGTTTCGTACTTTTAATTTCTCGTCAGTCTTTGCTCTATCCAATAGCGTTTGTATCGACCCGTACTCAGTGATGTAGTTTCCTAAATAAATAATCTTTGCTGTTGAATCTAAGCCTGTTTTAAATTCGTCTATGTGTTTAATTACTTGTTCGGTGTAGGCTTTAGAATCTTTAGTCTTGTTTGTTTCAAAATCATCTAGTAATAGAAAGTCAGGTCGTTGATGTCCGTGAATACGTCCTCGAACACTCTCTTGTGTTGAGTGAGCTTCTACACGCACTCCGTTATTTGTTATAAAGTTACTTACTCGTTTCTGTGTTACTTCGTCAGCGTTTCTTTTAGCGTTGTACATCTCCCCATAGTCGCTCTTGTATCTCGGATTGGTCTGCATCTCTACTACGATGTCAAACAGGATTCGTTCAGCATTCTCTTTGTCAAAACTGTCTACATTTATATATCTACGTTTGTTAAATGTTATGAGCCACAACAGGAAAATCTTTGCAAAACTTGTTTTTGAACTCTCTCGGAACATGAGCCATAGTAGCTCTCGGTATCTATCTCCCATTAAGTCATTAAGGTCTTGGAACATCTCGTAGTGAAAAGGAGCAAAACTATACTTGATGTAATCTACTGCGTAATATATGAAAAAATATTTAAAATCCTTACTGCACAGATACGCTCTCTCTGCTTGTGTCCCCTGTATTACTTTGTCCATTACTTGTTTGCTTATCATAGAGGAGTGTGTCTAAGAGAGTTTGCTGTTCTTTGGTTAAACCTTCGACTAATCGTTCTCCGTCTTTTCCTGTTACTTCATTTCTTGTTGAGTACCCATCATCTTTTCCTAGTCTTTCAGCAACAAACTTTGCTGTGTCTTGCTTTACTTTGACCAATGCTGGATTAGTAACTACGATCTGCTCTGCTTCTTCCCCTCGTCCTTCCCATTCAAGAACTTCTATAGGCATTTCAAGCATTTCGTCTAAGACTTTTTCAGCTTTTGAAAGCATATTGTTTCTTCTCACTCTTTCGGTAAACCATTTCTCCGTTGTTATCTGTAATGCGGTGCTTTCCTCGTATCCTGCTTTTAAGGCGGATTTGTAAGCGTTTGAGAATGTTTCTGACTTAGGGTTTATGTAAAAGTCCCAACACATTTTCTGCCTCGGGTCTAACTGATACTGATTAGCTCCGTTGGGATTTGTTTCAGCCATATAAATAAAAAAAGCCACGATTCCTTTTGAGAACCGTGGCTAATGCTTGTGGCAGGAAACTTCTACATAACCTACCTTAAAAGCATTGCAATAAGCTCTCAAGAGTTTGTAGAAGTTTTATAAATTGTTAAACCTTTTTAAATCGTTTAGGATCTGAATCCACTACACTTTGATTATGATAGTGAAATCGTTTACCACTGCTTAAATCTTCAAGGACATCACCTACTTTGAATCCTTCAACTACGGGTAACGTAGCAGCTAATTCTACGATAGGTAATTCTTCGACTTTCTTTTTTAATTTTTTAGTTTTCTTTATCATATTTGGTATCCGCGTAAATTATCCGTGCAGGAACTTGGATAAGTTTAATATTATGTTTCTTTTGGAGTCGTTCAAAACCTTTCATAAATCCATTCATGCGTTTATCGTAGTCCTCTTGTTTCTCTTTATCTTCAGGCTTAACTTCTGCCAAAGGTTTAAGTTCAAGATTTGTTATTTCTTCTTGTGGCGGTTGAATTTTTTGTTCTGTAACCATATAGTTTTTGAATTGATTTTTATGACTACTACACTTTAAACGTACCTCTTAATTGAATAAATCCTTCTAAATTTACCATCTGTCTTACCCAATAGGGACTTGCTTCGTATTCTTCTTGGAGTTCTTCTTTGTTTTTTTGGATAAGCCCATTCTTTCCCATAACGAAGTAGGTTGGGTTAGTTTGGGGTTCTTGTTCTTTTCCTTGTAACCTCCTATGAAATCCTCTGAAAGATAATCTATTTCCCATACTTTAGATTGCATACGCTAAAGCCATTATGATAAGTAGTCCAATAAATGACATGACGAATATAGTAATCCAGTCCATATACTTATAAGGGGCATTAAACCCCTTCCGTTTCCTAATAAGGATAACGCATATCGGCTAATACGCCTTACAAATATACAGCCCACCAACCATAAAGGTTAGTGGTAGACTTCTCTTCTGTCATCCTTACGAATGATGGGCTGTACACAGGGCACGGCATAGCCTGTCAGGGGTGTCGTGCTTGGCTAAAGAGCAAACTGCTTACGCAGTGCCCTGTAAACGTTTATATGTTTTTTCTCGTAGTTCTTGACAGTAGTCTTCTAGTCCTTGTTTTTTAATTAGATCATCGAGTTCTTTTGAGGTGAGTTGTCTATTACGTTTAAATCCAAATGGGCGACGTAATTTAGCTGATAATTCACTAGGGTATGTGTTCCAAAATGCTTTCATAATAAAAAATACCTAAAAATAGGTATCAACATCCTTTTTTACCACCTTTTTTCTTATTTATTATCATAAGAAAATAAAAACCTGCCATCTAAGGGCAGGAGTAAATCTCTTGAAGAATAGGCAATAACTACAAAGCTATCCCTCAAGAGCTTGCTTTTGCCCTCAAAGGTGTGTAGTTATTGCATAAATTGTATATACATAGTTTAGCTCGTTAATACGTTTTTGTCAACGATATGCAAATTGTTGATAACTCCACTTTTTTGTCGTGTTCTTCAAAATCATATTCAGGCTGAGAGAGGATTTTGTCTATATTATCAATAATATTTAAATTACCGCTTGTTCTTGCCAAATACCTTACCGCCTCCTCTAATTGTTTATTGGTTGACATAGTTATTTAGTTAGTTCCCTTGTGGGGGTTAATTATTTCTATATGTTTTATGAGTGGTGCAATGTTATTAAGATATTCTTTTCTTGCTACTTGGGAAGCATGTTCTCTGTCCTCAGCCTCTACTTCATAATAAGTTGCGTTCTCTTGTTCAAAATAAACTCTATATTTTTTCATAGTTATTCTTTATTAAGGAGGGAGTTAGTCCGCTTGTAGTTAGACAAATGCTTTCCAATAATCAAAAACAATGCTCCTATCCCAGCGAATGTGTTTCCAAAAAATAATAAAATTTTTCCAATAGTTTTAATCATCAACATATTTTTCTTCTTCACAGTCAGGACAAATAAATTTCTTTTTACAACTATCTATTGTTTGCCCCAATCCATTTTTCCAAAAATAATTTCCAACAAATACCCAATTATGTTTATGAATATTTTTAAGCTGAATTTCTTCCGCTAATCTCTCTCGTTCTTCTTGTGAACAAAATTGTTTATTAAATTCTTCTCGTGCTTGTTGTTTTAGGGTCATAGTTATTTAATATTAAGCTCGGTGAGAATATCTTCGAGAGCCTGATTGTACCCATCATCGTGAGCGTTCTTTATTTCACCTTCATCAACCCATTCACTTTTCTTTTTTTTCTCCACCATCTCCCTCACCCCCTCTAATAGACGAAGTTGGGAGGAGCGGGGGAAATATTTAATTTCATCTTTATAATGAATATTATATTTTACTTTATCAGGATTTGGTAAAAAAATATGATACTCTCCGTCATCTTTTGTTAAGTCAATTACATCAGCAAATTCTTCATCAAACATCTTCTCGTTTTCCTCCATGATAGTTTTTAGGGACATAGTGTTTAGGGGTTATTTTATGAGTGTTAATCTTGAATTATAAACGCACTTTATTAATTATTATTATTTAAGAGTTTGTCGATTAGAGAGTCGATGAAGGCTTTTAGTTTTTCTTGTTCAATTTCTGCATTACAATTACATTCATCGCCTTGACTATTATCACAACAACCATCTTTAGATTTGGGGCAAGAATACCAACAATCTTCACAATAGTAATGTGATATTGGAAATTTCTCATCAAATTCTTTCCTCGCCTCTTTTTTTTGTTGTTTTAGTGTCATAGTGTTTGATTTATTTTCTTTATCCTTTTGCATATCCTCCTTTGCAATTCTTATCATTTTTAATACATCTAAACGTTCTATTTTCATATAACTATATATTAAGTAAGTTATTTTACTGAATTATAAGGTTAATTAGTTATATATTATTCCCCACTAGGGGTGATTAGATTGTTATTTTACCGTCTTTAATTTTGCCTTTTTCTTGCAAGAGTTTTATTGCTTTCTTTATTTCATCATCTTTTTTCGCTGGTATAAGTCCTGTAATTTGTGTAAATGTCGCTTCGTCCCATTCAGGCAAACTCATCAGATAATCAATAGCATCTTGTGGCATACCTTTCCACGCTTTAGCTGGTTTGTCCCATTCTTCAAGGGTCGAACATATTTGGGACGCATTTACTTTTTTCCACTCATTGCCATTTTGCAAATATAATTCAAATCCATTATTGAATGTCGGTTTCCAACTTTTGAGCTTGTTTCTGTATTCTGCCTTTACCTCGTCAATTCTCTCCCCGGTTACTTGTGTCTTGAAAAGTTTAAACGCTACTCCTTTTTCATCTGCAACAAACAAACAATTATATACCCCATAAGAGTTTATGACTGCGTTAGACCCATTGACTGCGTCAGACCTATTGACTGCGTTAGACTCATTGACTGCGTCAGACCTATTGACTGCGTTAGACTCATTGACTGCGTTAGACCTATTGACTGCATTAGACCTATTGACTGCGTCAGACCCATTGACTGCGTTAGACCCATTGACTGCGTTAGACCTATTGACTGCATTAGACCTATTGACTGCGTCAGACCCATTGACTGCGTCAGACCTATTGACTGCGTTAGACCAATTGACTGCGTTAGACCAATTGACTGCGTTAGACCAATTGACTGCGTCAGACCTATTGACTGCGTCAGAATTTTCTTCGTTTACTCCGTTGGAATTTGTTATTGACATATATTATTTAGTTATTGAGTTATAGAGTTGTTCGTTGGTCATAGGGTGGTGAGTTTAGATTTTACATCGTCTATTGAGCGAGCAACAAACGCTATACCGCCCTCACTATTCACCAACTCAATAAACGCTTTTTGTTCTTTACTCGGATAGCCACCTTTCTTTTTTACCTCAATGTATAATGGACGACCTTTGTATATTCCGACAATATCAGGTACGCCTTTCATAGACCATTTAGGCATTTTACGATACACATCTCCGTTAAATACAGGCGTGTTATTATTGCGGTAAAAAAATATTTTGTTATACCAAAGAAATTCGCAAATTGATTGTAAAACGTCATTTTCTGGCATAGTTTGTAAATTTATAAGTTAGATATTTTTTCTCTTGTTCCCAGTTTTTCTTTGGATATTTAGCCAAGTCTTTTGCGGTTGCTCTCATCAAAGTAACCCACCTGCAATACTCTTTTACTTCTTGGGGCATTGCGTTTGTGTTTAATCTTCTAACTAACGGTACAGTAGCCCATGCGTCTATAATTTGCTTGCCCCCGTATATCCAGCAATGCTCCCAGGTTATGTCTTTTGTTTCACCAGTCCATATACATTTTTTCATAAACGGATCGTCTGCAATTTGTTTTCTAATTTTTGGTGGGATAAGACGCATAGTTAATCTAATTTATCCTTGACTACATCAATAAATTTTTCCATTTGTTCCTTTCTAAAATCATTAAAACTTTTTGACATTTTTCCTTTACTCGTTTGTTGTTTCCAAAAAACGTATAGAACTGCGTATAATCTTTTTGTAGGTGATTTTTCATCTTCAAATTCAGGTGCGTCATCTTCAGGGATTTCATCAGGTGTAATATCATTTTCTTTAAATAAAAAGTACCCAAGTTTATTATACAAGCTCATAAGCTGTGCCATTTCGTCTGGTGGAAGTTCTTGTGTGCCTATCACAATTTTTATCGTACCATCTTTTCGTGTTGAGATATTTTCAATTGTTGATGGTGTTTGAAAAAGGTTCTTCATATACAAACTTCTAAATGTTGACTAAATTATTGACAAACCCACCACGACTTTTTTTTGGGATACCATCTCATAAACTGCTCTACGTTCTCTCGCCAATCGTACCTATCTTTTCCCCCAATATATTTCCACGTTGGCGTGGTAAACTGGTAAATTCCGTATGCACTTGACTTAGGATTTTTCGCATATATGTCATACCTACTTTCGCAAAATGCTATTCGTAACGCTGTATCTGGGTCTACTCCATAAATCTGTGCTTGATATAAAATCTCATTTTGTACATCTGCTACTTCTATGATGAAAAATAAAATGACAATAAGTTTTGACAGGCGGATCATATTAGTTAAAAATAGTTTTACCTCCGCACCATTTGTAATAATATATTCGTTCACTTTCTTTTATTGGTTTTTTCTTTGCGTTTAGTTTAATGACAGGAATATCCCAGCCATCCCCACCTCTCAATCGTCTCGTAGCTGTTTCAGGTTTATATCCGTTTTTAATCGCTAGTTCTTCAAGTTCGTCATACGTTACTAATTTTCGTACCATGACTGTGTCGGCTATTAAATCTTTTAGACTAGGGCGTACTTCTTTCATATTGTTTAGTTAAATAACTAAGATTGTGTAAGTAATCTTCCAAGCCACAAGTCGGACATCGAAACTTTGTTTTTCTGCTTTCCCAGTCGAAAAAAGTGTATGCGTTGTCTTCTTTACAGTCAGTACGAGGACACACAAAATGCTTATCAATAACTTTTTTATTTTTTAAAATTTTACTTATGTGTTCCATACATTTGTTGCTTAATATCTGCGTTAATATACATAAGGTCTTTTTCAAACTTTCCGCTTTTCAACCACATACAATAATTATCAATGTTTCCAGTAAACCCATGACGATTTTTAGATACGACAATTTTTACAGGAACAAAATCGTCATTTGTACTTTCATCTTTTCTCTCTCGTTTCAGCCTAATAGCCAAGTCCGCAACCGCCTCTAACGCACCCGTACCCTTAAAACCAGCACCTGCGCCTTGTCCTTTTTCCGCTTCGTTAGAAATCTGAGAAACAATGTAAATCGTGATATTCAACTCTCGTGCTAACGCCTGCAAATCTACGGCTGACTGAGTTAAAAGATCGTACTCACGCAACGCCTTATCTGACATAATATTTTGTACATAATCGACAACTACCAATTTTACACCACGAGCATACACGTCATGACGGATAAGCATTTTAATTTTTTCCAGTTCAAAGTAAGTCGTATGAACTTCCAAAGGTGTCTGTCTAAAAAATAGCTTGCCCTCGTCAATTCGCTGTGTAGTATCTGCGTCATTTATGCCTTTTAGCACGCGCATTGAGCTGATGTTGTGGCGTATACCAATTAAACGTGCCACCGTGTCCACTCGACTCATCTCAAGACTTATAATTGACACAGGAACATTTTGCTCAAGCACGGAATGAACGACATTCAGAGAAAACTGCGTTTTGCCCGTTGACGTAAACGCACCTACTACCCACACATGTCCTGGTCTAAGCCCGTCAATGATTTCATCTAACTTTTCAAATCCAGATTCAATTCCTAAATACTTTTTACCTTGTTTATATTTCTCGGAATATTCTTGTTGTACCGCTTCTATTTCAGTAATAATTGCTTGCGAACCATCCTCTTGTTTTTTAACAAGGTTGACTTCCAAAATTTGTTTTTGTGTTTCAGCAAGGACGGTTTCAATATCAATGTTCTCGTCATAAATAACTTGTGTGTTCAATTCTTGGGCGATAATAAGCTGTCGCCTAATTGACTTGTCTAACACAATTTTTGCGTAGGAAATAATTTGTGTTGCGGTCGTAATCTTCATGGTACACTCGACCAAATACGAACGTGCCATATTTGGTAATTTCTCTGACACGGCTAGAATATTTGCCTGTTCTTTGTTACCAAGTAACTGAGTTATGACTCTAAATATTGACCTATTACGTTCATCATAAAAATTATTTTGAGTTATAAGATGAGATATTTTGTAAAACGATGTATTATCTACAAAGATTGAACCTATAACCGCCTGTTCAGCTTCTAAGTTTTGAGGAAATGTGATCATAATTTTCTCCTTTCTGATATATCTAATTTTTGTTCCTCTAACTCATCATTCCAGCGTTCTTGATATAGCCATGTAATCGGATGAGGAATAAATCGACCATTTTCCTTTTGCCACTGATCTGTTTTTGTTTGGGCGAGTAGTGACTTCATAATCATTTCAAACAGCGACACGTCTAATTTCACAAATTTATCATGTGCCTTCTTTTTCCCGACCTTTCTTGGATAGGTTTTCCAAAAGGTATCAAACTGTCCCTCGCTCATCTTTTGAGATGAGCAAGTAGTATATGATTTACTTTCCTTTACTTTACTTTCCTTTACTTTAATAGTAGACTTTCGTATTACGTTCGTATTACGTTCGTATTTATTGTGTCTATATAGCACAGATTGTCGTGCCTTTTCTGACTTCTCTTTACGTTTTTGTATGCGTAAATTGACACCATCACTCCACACAATTTTTTCATCTTTTTGTAGCAATTGCGTTTCAAACAATTTGTCAATTATTCGTACTACGTCCGTATTACATACGCCATACGAACGTATAGTTTCCTCTAAAAACTTCAATTCAATTTTCCCATCCTGTTCATACAGTGTTTCAATCAAACACCAATAAACTCCTATAGCTTCTAGTCCAATTGTAAAACGGAGGGAAATCATTTTTGGATCGTTTCGTGCTCCGTAATCATGCGAGAAATAAAATGTTTCTTTCATATTATTAAATTAGTAAAGCATGGGTTTATAAGCTGATTGATAATCTGGTTGCCCCATGCTTACTAACTACACGTCAGAAGCAAACAACCAAATTATCAATCAATCTATAACTCAAATAACCCTGCATTTTTAGAGGGTACAAAAGTACTGAAGGAGGCTTATATTTTTCATATTTTGACAGCATGGAGACCTAAAGGGTCTTCTTTTGGGTTAATTCCCTATTGAGCCCACCTCATTGAGATGAGCTCTAAGGAAATGTTGGTGTTTGTTTACTTTTTTTTGTGGCTACAAACTTGTTCTTTGCTTGCTCCTCTGTCTTTTGCACATTCTTCAGAGCAGTACATTGGAATACCCATATCTTCACACTCATCACATTCAAGATATTCACCACACATCTCACACATAACTCCTCCTAACATCATTTCTGCTATTTCTCCCATATATTAAAAACTTAATTCATTAACGATTTTATCTACTTCCTCTAACGTAGTACGTTGATATTCAAGATAATTTTTTATCTCTGCTTCAAGTACGGGGCGAGTAAGCGTGAAGTAAAAAAAGTTTTTGAACTGTAAACGTGGGTCATAGAACACCACATGCAATTTTTCTAGCTTATCGTTCACAATGAAATACTGACGTGATTGCATGATGTAACTATTGTACTGCGTTGAGGTTTTTGGATAGTCTTGTGTTAGATACGATTCAATGTGATTTGCCGAACATAAACATTTTGCTTCTACTGCTTCGGTCTCTCCAATAAATCCGTCAGGACTGATTGCGATACTTTCATTGTCATCTCTCGTCCAGATTACGAGCGAAGTATCAACATCTTTTCCTGTTTCTTTTTTAAACATCTCGATCGCCTCATCTTCCAATCTATTGCCTCTATCCATCACATCCTCGCCGTCTGGAGGAAGTGCGAGCCGTTCAGCTATTAGTTCGTAAAATCCTTTTTTCTGTCCTGTTCCTCGTTTGATGACAATGTCATTAAGCCTTGATCCCGTTATCTTGCACTTTCGTGCTTCCATCCACTCCTCCTGTGTTTGAAACTTTAGTACTTTCATATTGTTTTTTTAGATTATCTTTAAGTTCTGCGAGTAAAGGTTTTAGAGTGCCTGGGGTTGAAGCCCACACTGCACTCAATTCTTGCAATGTCTTTGTGTTTTCTAATTTTACTTGTGCTTCTCCTAGTAAATTGCTTTTCTTTTCCTCTTGGAATTTTAGATATTCTTCCATTTCTTCACCGCTGGCAATTTCTCCGTCAGAAGCGTAACCGAGTAACGCTAACGCTCTACCGACAGCGATTGTTTCTAACTTCTCAAACGCCTTAATACCTTTGTTTTCTCCCAGAGCGTGTCCTGTTGCCTCTGCGGAGTTTTCGTCACTCTTGTCTTTGAGAATATAGGCTTTGAAAAGCACCTTTCCATCTTCTTGAATGTGAGGAGTAGTTTCAATCTTTCCTCGAGGATTGTCTTTTCTAAACTCTTTTAAGCGTTCCACAACTTGTGCGTATTCTTTTCCTTGTAATGTAATTGTTTTCATATTGACTTCATTTAAGCCCTGTGATACACTTTAGGTACCAAAAGGCGGTGAATATTATTTCGGCGACCTTTGAGAAACTTACTTACACGTTTGTTTTCTTTTCTACTTAGCTTTGCAAGAGCTTTGTAGTATCTATGTACTCTCCACAAGGAGAGTATTTTAGTTAGAATTTTCATAAGAATTTGTTAGTTGTTCAAATTTAGACCATTGAGATCTTGTACCGATGTACTGTATCTCACCTTCCTCGTCCACACCGACATCGACTAATCCTGCTTGAGTATGAAGGTCATCATCACCCTCAAGCTGTCGGTATGTTTTGTCAGGAGGTAGTTCCCCTAAATTATTCATAAAGTTTAGATTATCTGTCATAGAGCGGTACTTGGGGATATATACAGAAACCTCTAATAGAAATCTCCATATATTCCTGTTTTCCCGCTCTTTTTTTGACAGGTTATTACTTGCCTATAATGGCTTGTAATTTCGTACTTACTACTACAGTCAACCAAGTAACTATCGGGAAACTTGGTGAACTGTATGAGTAAATAAAAAACCGATAGTTTTTACTATCGGTCTACTGGTTTTAGTAGATTTTTACTGATGTCTGTAGACTATTTATTGGCTAAGGTTAGCCAAGATATAATGTAAGACACTTGCCCGATAGTTCTCTACTGGTCTTGGTAGACCAGCTTTAGTAGTATATAACTTGTAATGAACGTGTACAATGTTGAAAGTGGATAACCTGTGTGAGCCTCTACAATCGTTTGTTTTGAGTTAGACAGTGCGAATATCATTTACGCTAGTAAAACCTCGCTACGGGACAAATAGAGGGCTTAGCGTGGCTGGGAATTAGACTTCCGAGCCTCTTTCTTTTGCCTTTTGGCGACATACTCATCAAGTGCTTTATTTACTATTGTACTTTCAGATACCCTATCTTGATAAGCAAATCGTCGTATCTCTTCTTCTGTTTCAAAACTCTTGTACTGGAATATAAATTTTTTCATAATTATTTTTGATGTATATAAATATATTATAATATAAAATCAAACAGGTGTCAAATACTCCACTGTGGATAAGTTTGTTTCACCAACTAAAAACTCCCCTATTAGGAGAGCTTTTTTAATTGGTCGTATTGGTCTCGTTTGATGTATATTGGGTCGCCTTTTTTAAGGTCTTTATAGGTGTAACCTATTTTCCACGCTAATTCGTTTAGAACTAACGTAGGCTCTCTATCGGGGTCTATAGAGACGTTAGGCTTGTTTTCTACAGAACACCACAAAGAACGCAAAGTTTTCCCTCCTAATGGAGAGGTCAACGTAAGAAACATATAATCTCACCCGACTGTACACACCGCATAGCGTACACAGTCATTATATGATATGATTTAAGTGAGAGTACTGTGCTGATAGTAGGCTCACCCCTACTAGAAGCCCCTACTCTCTTTGTTACACTTT
>Ga0208958_1000752_pt1 | contig 37367 bp, 33 predicted proteins | sample RifOxyB1_FD_184032 | JGI IMG/M metagenome (GOLD analysis project Ga0208958, IMG submission 184032) | Soil microbial communities from Rifle, Colorado - Rifle Oxygen_injection B1 (SPAdes) | ecosystem: Environmental > Terrestrial > Deep subsurface > Rock core/Sediment | place: Rifle, Colorado...
TTACCGCCCGGGAAATACTTGATTCACGCGGAATACCGACAGTCGAAACAATGGTAATTTTAAACAGCGGATACCGCGGCACCGTGTCTGTTCCCTCGGGAACGTCGATAGGTAAGTATGAAGCGGTGGAACTCCGGGATGAGGACGTTAAGCGGTATAATGGGATGGGAGTCCTTAAGGCAGTTACTAACGTGAATACGGTCATCGCCAAAAAAATTGCCGGTATGGACGCATTTAGCCAGGGCGCAATCGATAAAACACTCGTCGATTTGGACGGTACCCCGAATAAAGCAACACTCGGCGCCAACGCCATACTGAGCGTGTCCCTTGCCGTATCGGTAGCTGCCGCCAACCATATGAAGCTGCCGCTGTACCGGTATTTAAATCGGCTAGCCGGAACCGGTAAGCCCCCCGAGATAACGCATATCCCGACCCCGATTTTTAACGTTATCAACGGCGGCAAACATGGGGCAGGAAATCTTGATTTCCAGGAATTCCAGCTGATACCTGCGACTAATAAACCGTTTCATACGGCTCTGGAAATGGGAGCAGAGGTATATCAAAGTATCAAAAAAATTCTTATATACAGAAACGCCGTACATTCCGTCGGAGACGAAGGGGGATTTGCTCCGAATTTATTTACCAATATTGATGCGCTTGAGATATTGCAGGAAGCCATCAAAAGCAGTTCGTATAAAATCGGGTTTGATGTTTTTTTGGGATTGGATATTGCGGCTTCCTATTTTAAAACGCCGCGGGGATATCAGATTAAAGACCGCTCAAGCCCCTATCAGAGCAGTGAACTTGTAGAATATTACAAAATACTTCACGAGAAGTATCATCTGCTGCTTCTTGAGGATCCGTTTGATGAAGATGATTGGGAGAGTTGGAAAAAGATTACAGGTTCGCTGGGGAGTGACGTCCTTATCATCGGAGACGATCTCTTAGCAACAAACAGCGCGCGGCTGACCCGGGCAATAGAAGAAAAAGCGTGCCTGGCAATACTGATGAAACCAAATCAAATCGGAACATTATCGGAATTTTTCGCCGTTGCCGTACAGGCCAAACAGCACGGATTAAAAATTGTGGTTTCTCACAGAAGCGGAGAGACAAATGATACGTATATTGCGGATCTGGCGGTTGCCGTGCAGTCGGAGTACATGAAATTCGGTGCTCCCGCACGAGGCGAACGGGTTGCCAAATACAATAGGTTGTTACAGATTGAAAACGAACTCAAATTGTGATTAAACCCATTGTTCTTATCGTTTTGGATGGTTGGGGACTGGCGCCGCCTGGCCCGGGTAACGCCGTTTCACTTGCCAGGCTGCAGACGATTCCAAAACTGTGGAATACCTACCCTCATACGGAACTTGAAGCGTCCGGAGAATCCGTCGGACTTCCGGCAGGAGAAGACGGAAATACAGAAACCGGCCATATAAATATCGGTGCGGGACGTGTGGTGTATCAGGATTTACCGCGTATCAATATGGCCATATCAGACGGGAGCTTTTTCCGTAACGAAGCATTTACCGGCGCCATTACGTATGCCCAGCAGCATAAATCCAATATTCACCTGATGGGACTTCTGAGCGATTCCGGTGTTCATGCAAACCGTGAACATCTCTACGCCCTTTTGCAGCTTATTAAACAATCCTGCGTACAGTGTCCGGTCTATCTGCATTTATTTACCGACGGACGTGACTCCTCACCGAGCGCAGGTAAGCGGTTTATTGTAGAAGTCGAAGCAAAGTGCGCCGCGCTTGGTATCGGCAAAATAGCAACTATTTGCGGACGATATTATGCAATGGACCGCGACCGCCGGTGGGAACGCACGGAAGAAGCATACAAAGCACTCACGGAAACGATAGACCGCAGAGCTGCTTCCGCCATCTCTGCAATCGAACAGTCGTATGCTGCGGGCCGCACGGATGAATTTATTGAGCCGACTATTATTTGCGATCCAAGCGGTACGCCGTATCCGAGAATCGCAAATCATGACTCAGTCATATTTTACAACTACCGCATTGACAGGCCACGTCAATTGACGCGGGCATTTGTATTACCCAATTTTGAACAGGAAACATCTGCCGGTACATTTGATCCGTACGCCGTTAAATACTTTCATAAACACGTCGTTGAGACTGACAGCAGAAATAAGCCGTTTGAACGCACAGTCACGCTTCCGAATATTTTTTTTGTTACCATGACCGAATACGAGCAGCATCTGCCCTGCATGGTTGCCTATCCTCCGCAGCAAGTGTCCTCGCCGATTGCGTCCGTATTTTCGGAACTTTCTCTAAGGCAGCTGCATGCCTCCGAAACGGAAAAGGAACGTTTCGTGACGTATTATTTTAATGGTCTGCGGGAAATACCGTATGCCGGTGAAGACCGGCTTATCGTGCCTTCTCCCAAAGTAGCGACATACGACCTCGTGCCGGAAATGTCCGCGCTGAGTCTTACCGATCACATTATCGATAGAATAGCACTCGGCATCTATTCTTTTATCCTCGTCAACTATGCAAACCCTGATATGGTTGGTCACACCGGCAACATTCCCGCTTCAATCCGCGCATGTGAATTTGTTGATCAGTGTGTTGAGCGTTTGGTATCCAAAGTGCTGACGCTCGGCGGCACTTGCATGATCACGGGAGATCATGGTAACGTAGAGGAAATGTTGGGGCCAGGCGGCGACATGGATACGGAGCATTCAACATATCCGGTTCCGTTTATCATAATCGATCCGAAGCTAAGAGAGCACGCTCATATGCTGCCCAAAGGAAAACTTGCAGATATCGCACCTACCATTCTGGGTATGCGGAAATTGCCTATACCGCCGGGTATGACAGGGAAAAACTTGCTTGCAGATTTGTCAATATAGATATATAAAAGGAGGTTCTATGAAAACAACCATTTCAGTAATTAAAGCAGACACCGGAAGTGTGGGGGGCCATAACAGGCCCAGTGATGCCATGGTACAAACGGCAAGTGAGCGTGTCGCGGATGCAATAAAAAGCAAGCTACTCACCGACGGCAGGGTGACATTCACCGGAGACGATATAGCGCTTCTCATGATCCATTCCCGCGGCACAGACAACAGCGACATCCATAAGTTTGCGTGGGATACGTTTGTGGAAACCACCAAGATTGCCAAATCCCAAGGGTTGTACGGCGCCGGACAGGATCTGTTGAAAGACGCCTTTTCGGGAAACGTCCGCGGCATGGGTCCGGGATCTGCCGAAATGGAAATAGAAGAGCGTGCTGCAGAACCGTTTGTCGTATTTGCCGGAGACAAATGCGGACCGGGCGTGTTCAACTACCCGCTTTTTTCCTGTTTTGCCGATCCGTATCATAATGCAGGGCTCCTGCTTGCTCCGGAAATGCGTGCAGGGTTCACCTATACCATCATGGATGTCAATCACACGGAACATGATAAGGTTATCAGCCTGAAAGTGCCGGCTGATTATTATGATATCGCCACGCTTCTGCGGGATCCAAACCGGTATATTATCGAGTCAGTCACGGAAAATGCAACCGGACTTATTGCCGCGGTTGCCTCCACAAGCCGGCTACATAATATAGCCGGTAAATATGTGGGCAAAGACGACCCGGTTGCCATTGTCCGGACTCAGAAGCAATTTCCGTCAACAGGGGAGATACTGTCTCCATGGGCGCTTGCACACTACACGCTTGGGGATAACCGCGGGAGCCATCATGTAGCGGTTATGCCGGTGAAGCAGAACTCGATTATTTCATTTTTTGACGGACCGACGATCATGTCGGCTGCCGGCTACTGTGTCCACGAGGGGCGCCTCACGGAAGCGGTTGACTACTTCGACCAGCCGTTCTGGGACGTCATACGGGAGAAGGCAACAAACAAGACGCTGGATATCCGGGCACAGGGATTTTTTAACCCCGCCATGGGACCGCAGGATGAAATGGAATACACGGGCGTCATGGAAAACCTGAAGCGCCTTGACGGTAAATTTGTCAAACGCGACGATAAACCTGCCGCATGAGTGTAGACACATACAAAAAAACAGCGAAGGATTTTACATTTCCTCCGAATCTGGATGACTATGACGCCGCCCGGCGCGAATTTACCTGGAGCCGGGCCCGGAAAGAACTTGACTGGTTCGGCGGACATTTGAACGCAGCATATAATGCCGTGGACCGACACACGCAGACCTGGCGCAAAAACAAAGTCGCACTCTATTGGGAAGATGAGGCAGGGAACGAAAAAAAATACACGTTTGAAGAACTTTCTCTCCTTTCAAATCAGATAGGGAACATCCTGAAAGATTTCGGCGTCGCACGGGGCGACCGCGTATTTTTGTTTTTACCCAGAATTCCCGAGTTGTTCTTCGGGTTTTTGGGAATACTGAAAATCGGTGCTATCGCGGGAACGCTTTTCTCGGCATTCCAGGAGCAGGCCCTGGCTGACCGGCTGGGCAACAGCGAAGCGAAGGTTGTCATCACGACCAGAGAGCTGAAGCTCCGTATCGATAAGGTCCGTAAAAAACTTCCCAACTTAAAACATATCCTTGTTGTTGATGAACCGTCGTTTATCAAAAGTCTTGCCCACGCATCAACCGAGCTTCGTATCGCACATATGGATCCTGACGATTATGCATTTATGCTTTATACCTCCGGAACAACCGGTAAACCAAAAGGCGTTATGCATGTACACCGGGCCATACTGCAGGAACACATGACCGCCAAGTGGGCACTTGATTTGCGGGATGATGACACATACTGGTGCACGGCTGATCCCGGGTGGGTAACGGGTATTGCATACGAAATTCTGGGCAGCTGGAGTAACGGCGTTGCAGCGTTCGTCTACGCCGGACGGTTTGACCCGAAAAAGTGGTACTCGCTGCTTGCCAAGTACAAAATTACCGTCTGGTATACGGCGCCTACTGCCATACGCATGCTTATGGCCGCGGGAGGCACGCTGGTCAAAACGTTTGACCTCTCACATCTGCGCCACCTGTGTTCTGTCGGAGAACCTCTCAATCCTGAAGCCATTAAATGGTCTATAAAGGTATTCGGCCGCCCCTTCCACGACACCTGGTGGCAAACCGAAACCGGCGCTATCTGTATTGCAAACTATCCCTGTATGGATATAAAAATTGGTTCCATGGGCAAACCGATTCCGGGGCTTACGGCAGATATTGTTGATGACGCGGGGCAGCCACTTGGCGTGAAAAAAGAGGGCAATATTGCCATGAAGCCCAAATGGCCCAGCCAGATGCATACCATTTGGCGCCGGCCGGCTAAGTTTAAAAGTTATTTCATGAACGGCTGGTATATATCCGGTGACCGCGGATGGAAGGATGAGGACGGATATTTCTGGTTTATCGGACGGGCGGATGACGTCATCAAAACATCAGGAGAACGCGTGGGCCCGTTTGAGGTGGAATCGGCGCTTGTAGCGCATCCCAAAGTCGTGGAAGCGGGCGTCATCGGTAAACCCGACGTGATGCGCGGAGAAATCGTTAAGGCTTTTGTTGTTCTGGAGCCAAACACAAAACCATCTGAAGCATTGAAAAAGGAATTATCCGAATACGTAAAAAAACATCTGGCGGGCCATGCGTATCCCCGGGAAATCGAGTTTATTGATAAACTCCCGAAAACCCGTTCGGGTAAAATCATGCGCAGGATTCTGAAAGCAAAGGAAATGGGCCTACCGGTCGGTGACACCTCTACGCTTGAGGAATATTGATAAGAAGCACAAATTCGCCTTGTGGAACGGCAAAATGTTCCGATGCCTGTGTAAGTGTTCCCCGCCAGATTTCTTCATAAACTTTGGTAAGCTCACGAGCAATCACAATATCGATATCGCCGAGCACGTCACGCATGTCACGCAATGTCGCCGTTAGCTTGTGCGGCGCACAGTAAAAAATGCAGGTACCGGAAAGCGTTTGAAACAGCTTCAGGCGTGCTGTTTGTTTTTCCGGCGGATACCCGTAAAAATGAAACGCATGAGGAGGAAGACCGGAGCTCGTGAGGGCTGCAAGTAGAGCAGAGGGGCCCGGAATACTGACAACCGGAATATCCCGCTTAATACACTCCCGCACCAGGCGGTATCCCGGGTCAGAAACAAGCGGTGTGCCCGCGTCGGACACCAAAGCTATATTGCGTCCTTGCGTCAATGCGTCAACGATTTCCGGAATTTTTTTGTCTTCGATCTCCTCGTAGTATGCCTGCAAAGGAGTTGCGATATTGAGTTTTTGCATTAAAAGGCCCGTATGCCTCGTATCTTCGCAGAGCACCAGATCAACGGACGACAGCGTCTTGACCGCGCGGTAGGTAATATCATCCATGTTTCCGATCGGGGTTGCGACAATATACAAAATTCCCATGATCCTATGATATGATATAGAGCATGGAAATACTAATCCACCTGGATAAATATCTTGCCGCTCTGGTAACCCAATACGGAACTCTGACGTACGCAATACTCTTCTGTATAATATTCGCCGAAACCGGATTTGTCGTGACGCCGTTTCTCCCCGGTGATTCGCTGCTTTTTACAGCGGGCGCTATTGCCGCCCTGGGATCACTTAATCTCTGGGTTATCCTGCTGCTTCTTCTGTTGGCGGCAATCCTGGGCGACACCGTCAATTACTGGATAGGCCACTTCTTCGGACAAAAAATTGTGGACAATCCGAAAATCAAATTTGTTAACCAGGAGCATATCGACAAGACGGAACAATTTTTCAAAAAATACGGCGGCAAAACAATTATTCTTGCGCGGTTTGTGCCGATCGTGCGGACATTTGCCCCGTTTGTGGCCGGCGTAGGCACCATGAATTATCAGAAGTTTATCTTGTTTAATGTTATCGGCGCTACCATCTGGGTCACCGTTCTCACTTGCGCCGGATATTTTTTCGGCAATCTTCCCGTGGTGAAAGACAATTTTGAACTTGTCGTCTTTGCCATCATCGGCTTGTCACTTTTGCCTATGGTGTATGAATATATCGAGCACAAGCGCCATCCGAATGTCCCTGGAATTCCCACCAAAAAACTCAAACAAACTTTCGAATAAGGCCCACGCATTTACCCTGGATCTTCACATGCGTCGCAAATATGGGAGACATCGTGGAATTGGCGGGCATAAGCTTGATACGGTCTTTCTCAAAATAAATCCTCTTGAGCGTAGCAAAGCCGTTTGGGAGAAGCGCGACGACAATATCACCGCTTTTGGCGTCCTGCTGGTGCTGGATAACCACAAAATCCCCGTCCATAATGCCATCTTCAATCATGGACGTACCCTTCACCTGGAGTATATAACTTGGTTTATCTGCAGAAATCATTCCCGGGGCGACGGACATGTAGAAATTCGGGTCGCTATAGGGCTCAAGAGGCGCACCCGCGGCGATAAACCCGAGAACAGGGAGGTCAATAATATTTTTACCGGTTGCCGCCTTTGCGTACTGTTCGACTATTTCAATACCGCGTGCCGTTCCGTCCAGCTTGTTAATAAATCCTTTTTGGCGCAGCCGGTCCACATGCTCGTGTACGGTTGCCGGAGAGCCCATCCCGAGGGCATCGCCAATCTCTTTCAAAGTCGGCGAATAGCCATAGCGCTGGATAAATTGTGTGATAAACTCAAGAAGCTGTCGTTCTCTGGTATAGAGTGTTGCGGGCATATGTACACTATGCCGAAATTAACCCGAAGTGTCAAGGTGTATAATATGATATAAACTATATCAATTATGAAGAATTTTGCATTAAAGTCCGAATTTAAACCGACAGGCGATCAGCCGGAAGCAATTGAGGCGCTTGTCAGAAATATCAGGCAAAAAAAAGACGAACAGGTGCTTCTGGGCGTGACCGGGAGCGGCAAGACGTTTACCATGGCAAATGTCATAGAGCGCCTGCAAAGACCAACCTTAATAATTTCGCACAACAAAACCCTCGCCGCCCAGCTGTATCAGGAATTCCGCGACTTTTTCCCGGATAATGCCGTGTCGTATTTTGTTTCTTACTATGATTACTACCAGCCGGAGGCATATGTACCGACAACCGATACGTATATTGAGAAAGAAACGGAAGTGAACGAGGAGATTGATAAACTCCGACTGGCTGCCACAACCAATCTTCTTACCCGAAAGGATACGATTATTGTGGCCTCCGTATCCTGTATCTATAATATCGGGTCCCCCAAAGAATACGGCAACTTCGTGTTGGAACTGAAACCCGGCATGAAGCTTGCGCGCGAAAGCATATTTAAGCGGCTGGTAAGCCTGCAATACGAACGCGCCGATTACGGATTTCACCGGAGCACATTCCGCGTGCGGGGAGATGCGATAGATATTTTTCCGGCATACGAAGACACGGCCATACGAATAATCTATCAGGCCGATAAAATAGCCACCATAAGAAAATTGGACCCGTTAACAGGAAATACCATTGAAGAACTACCGGGCACCCTCATCTACCCCGCCAAACACTATATGACCAATCCCGCAACGTACAAATCGGTATTCAAACAGATAGAGGCGGATATGGCAGCGCAGGAAAAGAAATTCAAGGAACAAAAAAAGTTTATCGAAGCGCAGCGTATCCGCCAAAAAGTAACGTATGACCTGGAAATGATTCAGGAAATGGGGTACGTGAACGGAATCGAAAATTATTCACGGTACTTCGACGGACGCGCGCCCGGTGAACCTCCGTATTCTTTATTGGACTACTATAAGGAAACGGTTAAAAACGACTGGTTGTTGTTTATCGACGAATCGCATATGACTATCCCGCAAATTAACGGCATGTACAACGGTGACAGATCGCGGAAGCAAACGCTCATTGATTACGGATTCCGGTTGCCGGCGGCTCTTGATAACCGGCCGCTCCGGTTTGATGAATTCCAGCGCCTCACTCCGCAAACCATATATGTATCCGCAACTCCCGGAGATTGGGAACTGGGACGGGCAGGCAAAGACGGCGTGGTCGAACAACTGGTGCGCCCCACCGGCTTACTTGACCCGATTGTATCGGTGAGGCCTGTTACCGGACAAATTGATGATTTATTGGCCCAGATCCAACAACGCGTAACGCGCCACGAACGGGTACTGGTGACGACGCTCACCAAGCAAATGGCCGAGGATCTTGCCCAATTTCTGGAAGGAAAGGGGGTCCTCGTCCACTATATCCATTCGGAAGTGCTGACGCTTGAACGCAGCGAAATACTGGCGGATCTGCGGGGCGGGAAATATGACGTCATCGTGGGAGTCAACCTTCTTCGGGAAGGACTGGATCTTCCGGAAGTATCGCTGGTTGCCATACTGGACGCCGACCGCGAGGGATTTTTGCGCAGCCGCGTATCGCTCGTGCAGACCATGGGCCGTGCAGCACGCCACGTATCCGGAGAAGTGATTCTGTATGCGGATGTCATAACCGATTCCATAAAAGCCGCGCTGAGTGAAGTAAAACGGCGCCGCAGTGCGCAGGAGAAATATAACCGGAAACACGATATAACACCGCAGTCTATCCATAAACCGATCCGTGAACGGTTAGTGGACAAGCCTGCCGAGGTAATTGAAAGCCGGGATACCGACTCCATGACACCGCAGGACAAGAAGAAATATGTCGTCCGTCTCACCAAACAGATGCACGACGCAAGTAAAAATCTGGACTTCGAACTCGCCGCCCATCTACGTGACCGTATTATAAGTCTTCAAGGAGAGTCCTCGTAGGGGATATTCCTGCGGCATTACTTATTTCCCAAAAATGTGCAGCGTCACTGATTCAGTATCAACACCCCATTTTTGACCAGGCGTACCTGGAATTACCGTTTCAACACCATGAACAATTTCAGTCCTTCTAATATTGCCTAAACTCACTTCTCTTGTCTGAGATGTAAGCGCTGTATCGCCGTTGTGAGTTGATGGACCAAGAACGACACCTTTGACTATTGCCGTCCTATGTTGATCGGGCCACTCGTATGTTGACGATACGGGAACACCCAACGCCCGTGATATTTTGACAGCGGTGAGCCCCTCAATTTTTATAGCAATTCCCATAGCACACGGGACTATAACACACTATTGATCTGCTAATCAATTCCTAACAATGTACTTGTTATGCTATAAGTCTTCAAGGAGAGTCCTCGTAGGGGATAATACGTGCTTCCGCATCAAGAGGAACTATGTTCTGAGATATGAGCCAAGGAATTACTTGTTGTAATTGATTCTTTGTAGGCAATTGCTTAACTCCATCACGAAGAATTATACAATCCATCACGATAAACGAGCATGCAAAATTTCCTATTGTAATTATCTCCCCTGAAATCCGAGGAGTTCCCGATGGATTTTTCCTTCGTAAATCATCATGTATTTCCATCGCATTATCAGCTTCAAGTAAGCGCATGGGGGACTCATCACAGAATAATTCACACGCACGCATTGACCGAATATGTCGAATTCCAACCGGATCGACGTGCTCCGATCGGGCTCCTCTAATAGCCATATAATCAGATGCAACCTCGGCAGATAAAAAGCTCCAAACAAGGGGTTGTTCGTCTAAATAGCGCGTCATTACCTCTTTTGCTCTTTCTAACATGAGGCAAAATATATCATTATTATCCAGATTTAGCAACGTGTAACGTGATATAATACCCTTTGCCCCGGAAACATCCGAGGGCGTTTTTGGCGTCGTATGGATAAAATTATTATCAGAGGAGCGCGGCAGCATAACCTCAAAAATATCACTGTGGAGCTTCCGAAAAATAAGCTCATCGTTTTCACGGGATTGTCCGGGTCAGGCAAATCATCCCTTGCCTTTGACACGATTTATGCGGAAGGGCAACGGAGATACGTAGAATCTCTCTCCTCATACGCGCGGCAGTTTTTGGGTGTTATGGATAAGCCGGATGTAGACAGTATCGAGGGACTCTCACCCTCGATCTCCATTGACCAAAAATCCGCTTCACACAATCCGCGTTCAACAGTCGGAACGGTAACGGAAATATATGATTATCTCCGGCTTTTGTTTGCGCGTATAGGACACCCGCATTGCCCCATCTGCGGCCGCGAGATTTCAAAACAGTCATCTCAGCAGATTGTCGACCAAATTTTGGCGACAGCCGCCGCATCACGAGGGAAATACTACCGTTTTATGGTTCTTTCTCCCGTCGTGCGGGACCGCAAAGGAGAATTTGCGGGACTTTTTGAAAACCTGAAAGCAAAAGGGTATCGCGAGGCCCGTGTTGACCGTCATTTCATAAATTTCGAGGATGATCTCGTACTTATTAAAACAAACAAGCATTCGATCGATGTTGTTGTGGACCGGATAAGCCTGGAGAAAAAAACAGCCGGTGCGATGCGCAGCCGTATTGCCGATGCCGTAGAACAGGCACTCGCTCTCTCGGAAGGCGCGGTTATCGCCGCTGAAATTGAGGACCCCGGATTTACTATTCCGGACAAACCGAAAAAAGTACATGATCATATGTACTCGGAGAAATTTTCCTGCCCGGTCGACGGCATATCGCTTCCCGAAATTGAACCGCGGTCATTTTCCTTTAACTCCCCGCATGGGGCGTGTCCCACGTGCTCCGGTATCGGCAATATTCTTACGGTTGACCCGGAACTGGTTATCCGGCCCTCTCTTTCGATTACCGAAGGCGGCATTTTACCCTTTGCACGGATGTTTATCCACGACACTTGGTTTTCGCGGGTTGTCGTCCATGTTGCGGAAAAATATGGCATACAGACCCGGTTACCTCTTTCCCATATGACCGAAAAGCAGCGCCAAATTCTCCTTTACGGCACCGGGGACGAGTTACACCGGGTTGTCGGTCAGAACAGATTCGGAGACCGCACGACAATCGAAGAGCAATACCCCGGAATAGTTGCCGAACTCAAACGCAGATATCTGGAATCCGAATCCGATTTTGTCCGTTCGGAAATCGAAAAATACATGCGGGAAGAAGTGTGCAGCACGTGCCGGGGCAAGCGTCTGAAACAAGAAGCGCTCACCGTAACGATAGACACATTTACCATAGCGGACGCGACGGATCTATCTATCACGGATTGTCTTACGTGGGTGAGTACGCTTCTCAAAAAAAATATAACGGAAACAGAACGCGCAATTGCGCTTCCGATCGTCAAAGAGATTACCTCGAGGCTCTCATTTTTGCATGCAGTCGGCCTTGATTATCTGACGCTTGCGCGGGGCGCAACAACCCTTTCCGGCGGGGAAGCACAGCGGATCCGACTTGCCTCACAAATAGGCTCGGGCTTGTCCGGCGTTTTATATGTTCTTGATGAACCATCTATCGGATTGCATCAAAAAGATAATAGCGCGCTCATTACCACGCTTAAAACGCTGCGGGACCTGGGGAACACGGTGATTGTCGTGGAGCATGACCGGGAAACCATGGAAGAGGCGGATCATATTGTCGATTTCGGTCCCGGTGCCGGGGAACACGGAGGAAGGATTGTGGCAGAAGGAGCGTACAAACACATTGTCGCAACAAAATCATCCGTCACCGGTCAGTTTTTATCAGGGAAACGTACTATTTCCCGCCCGCGCCAGACGGCAGTACACGCTATTGGGGAACAAACGCTTACGATCCGCGAAGCATCACAAAATAATCTGAAACATATCGACGTGACATTTCCACTGGGTAAACTCACATGCGTCACCGGCGTTTCAGGATCCGGTAAATCTTCGCTTATCGTCGATACGCTGTACCGGACGCTATTTGCCCACTTTAACCCGTTTGCGAAAGAAAAACCCGGCACCCACAAACGAATTGACGGACTGGAACACATCGATAAGGTTATTCTTATCGATCAGTCTCCGATCGGCCGGACGCCGCGGAGTAACCCCGCAACCTACACGGGGTTATTTTCCGTCATCCGGGAGATATTTACCATGACGTCGGATGCGCGTCAGCGGGGATACAAAGCCGGCAGGTTTTCGTTTAATGTCAAAGGCGGAAGATGTGAAGCGTGTGAAGGGGAAGGGCAAAAGAAAATAGAAATGCAGTTTCTCTCCGATATTTACGTAACCTGTGAAGTGTGTCACGGGAAGCGGTATAACGACGAAACACTTGAGGTGGTGTACCGCGACAAAAATATTGCCCAGATTCTGGATATGACGGTCGATGAAGCACTTACATTTTTTTCGCACTACCCGCATCTGCGGGATAAACTCCAAACCATCGTTGACGTGGGACTGGGCTATATTCATCTGGGACAACCGGCCCCGACACTTTCCGGCGGGGAAGCACAACGGGTAAAACTGGCAACGGAGCTTTCGCGCCGCGCCACCGGTCGGACGGTGTATATTCTCGATGAACCGACAACCGGCTTGCATTTTGCCGATTTGGAAAAACTTCTTCACGTGCTGCACCGGCTTACCGCCCTGGGGAATTCCGTGCTGGTTATCGAGCACAATCTGGATGTCATAAAAAACGCCGACTGGGTTATCGATCTGGGACCCGACGGAGGTGACCGCGGAGGACAAATTATTGCACAAGGCACGCCGCAGGACGTTGCAAAAAATTCTGCTTCATATACGGGACAATATCTTCGAAAAATAATAGAATAAGGAATAATGAATAACCTAATAAAGAAATTCTTGTTTATTTGTTTATTCCTTTATTTGTTTATTCCGATTGGCGCGGTACGTGCAAGCGGGGAGTTTCAGGCGGATTATGACGTGCAGTATGCAATCGCTCCGTCGGGCAATTCCATCGTTACCCAAAATATAACGCTGACCAATAAACAAACAAACCTCTATCCGCAAAAATATTCCATTGTTCTGGACACGACGAAAATCAAAAACGTCATCGCCTACGACAGCCGCGAAATTGTGAACACCGATATCTCCCAGGCAGACGGGAAAACGACGATTCTCCTGACGTTTAACGACAAAGTCGTGGGTTTGGGCAAGCAACTGCCCTTTACGCTCCGTTTCGAAAACGGGGATATTGCGCAAAAAAACGGTGCAATCTGGGAAGTAAATATCCCGGGAATTGCACCCGACACGGATATTGCATCCTATAACGTCTCCATCAGTGTTCCGCAATCGTTCGGTCCGAATGCCTATATGAGCCCGCTGCCGATCGGCGGCAGCAAGTGGACCAAAGACCAGATGACCTCGGGGGGCATAAGTGCGGCATACGGGACAAGCCAATCGTTTGATGTGCATTTGACCTATTTTATTCAAAACACCGGTATCACCCCGGCGCGTGCCGAAATCGCACTGCCACCAGATACCGCCTATCAAACCGTCGTGGTGACATCTATGACACCTAAGGCAGACGGCGTCATCCGCAGCCGGGACGGCAATTGGCTAGCCTACTATAGCCTTGCGCCCGGCGCATCCCAGTCCGTCGAAGTTGTTCTTCATGTTGATGTGACCATGCATCCGAAAGACGGATATACCGACGAAATGACGGAGGACTCCGTGTATACCAAAGAACAAAAATATTGGGAAACAACCAACCCGAAAATTGCGGAGTTAGCCAAAACATACACAACGCCGCGGGCAATCTATACCTATGTGGTCAATGCGCTCTCTTACGATTACGGCCGCGTGAAGGATCAGCCCATCCGTAAAGGCGCCGTAACTGCGCTTGCCTCCCCGGATAATTCAATCTGTATGGAGTTTACCGATCTGTTTATCGCCATCGCGCGCGCGGCAGGTATTCCGGCACGGGAAGCAGTCGGGTATGCATATACAACCAACAGCCGCCTGCGCCCGTTATCCCTTGTGTCTGACGTGCTCCATGCCTGGCCGGAATATTACGACCGGGAAAGAAAAATCTGGGTAGCTATTGATCCCACCTGGGCAAATACAACCGGCGGAGTCAATTATTTCGACAAATTGGATTTTAACCATATCGTATTTGCCTTACACGGAGAAAACAGCGAGTACCCGTATCCGGCGGGGTTTTACCGAAAGTCAAATAAAACCACGAAGGATGTCGCCGTAGAATTTTCATCACAACCGTTTACCATTCCGGAGGGTAAACTTTCCACACATATTGAATTCCCGCAGCTTGTCACCGCGGGGATATTGGCCCGCGGTCTCGTGCGGATAGAAAACACAGTCGGCGTTGCTATCCCGTTGGCGGAAATTATCATTCAGTCCTCGCCTGTTGACGTTGCTATACTCAAAAAAGAAATGCACATGCCTCCGCTGGGACGCATTGACATACCTATCACTCTTACGGCCCCAAACTATCTAACGGGCGGCGCCGGAAAAATTGCCGTCACAGTGAACGGACAAAGCACCCAGTACCCGTTCCGCATACAGCCGGTCACCTCATATTTTATCGTGCCGATTGTATCATTTGGTGCTATACTCCTGGTTCTGTTATTTTTAACCGTTCATCGTATACGTCTATGGAAACACCGAAAGAAACACTGAAAAAACTTCCGCACACCCCGGGCGTGTACATATACAAAAACACGCTCGGTTCCATTCTGTACATAGGGAAGGCAAAAGATTTAAAAAAACGCGTCAGCCAATACTGGCAGAGGGATGCAGTGGGTCCAAAAACTGAGCTTTTAGTTTCGCGGGTATCGACAATCGAAACGATCCAAACGGCCAGCGAACTAGACGCCTTACTTCTTGAAGCAAAACTCATCCATGACCATGCGCCCAAATACAACGTCGTTCTCAAAGATGACAAAAGCCCGCTTTACATTATTCTGACGTTTTCTGAGCTACTTCCTCATGTTGTAACGCTGCGGCGGAGTGATTTGCCTAAAAAAATGCGCGCCAAAGATGCCCTTTTCGGCCCGTTCCAATCAGCAGGTGTCGTGCGCAGCCTTCTGCGGCAGCTGCGGCATACGGTTCCGTATTGCACACAAAAACGCCGCACCGGGCGCGCGTGTTTTTATGCACATATCGGCTTATGTCATCCCTGCCCGTCTGATGCAAAGACCGACCCCCGTCTATATCGCAAAAATATCTACCGATTAAAAAATATTCTTTCCGGTAAATCAAATACGGTAGCCAACGAGCTGGCGAATGATATGAAGACCGCTGCACAAAAAAAGAATTTTGAAGAAGCTGCACGGCTTCGAAATCACCTGCAGAATTTATACGGTATGCTTGCCAAAAAATATGATCCTATGCTGTATGTATCGGGCGGCTCCGCTGTTGAAGATATTTATGCAAAGGAGCTGTCCGATCTGGGGAACGCTCTGGGAATATCACCTCCACACCGAATCGAATGCTTTGATATATCCAATATAAACGGAAAACATGCAACAGGCTCTATGGCGGTCCTTACCGACGGAAAAAAGGATACGGGCCAATATAAACGGTTTCGTATACGGCGCGCTGATATACCCAACGACGTTGCCATGATGAAAGAGGTCATCGCCCGCCGGATGACGCACCCGGAATGGGGGAAAGCAGACCTTATCGTCGTTGACGGCGGGAAAGGGCAAATTCATGCAGTGAGGGAATTGACCGGGGATACCCCGGTGATCGGCCTGACTAAACGATTTGAGGAAATAATTTTGCCGCAGGGAGAGAAATTTAAAACTATTCGTTTAGATCTCACCAGTCCCGCCCTACATATACTTGGACGTATCCGTGACGAGTCCCACCGATTCGCCATAACATATCACCGTTTGCTCCGGAGGAAATCTTTTGTTACCATAGCCTCAGATGAAACATATAATCCGCGTGTTCCTGTTTAACGTGTTTGCCCTCTGGCTTGCGGGCCAACTGTTGCCAGCGCTCGTCGTGCCGACCGGCGTGGCTACCGTGTTTTTGGCCGGATCCGTCCTGGCACTCCTTATGCTTATCGTACAGCCGATTCTGAAAATACTTTTTATTCCTATTAATATCCTGACATTCGGACTGTTGAGCTGGATGATCAACGTTATCGTCCTGTATTTGCTGACCGTCTTCGTGCCCGAGATTCACGTGAGTCCATGGGTGTTCCCCGGTGCAACATGGGCAGGCTTTATCATTCCGGCAATCCGTTTAAGTTATTTCCCGGCGCTTATTGCCTCCAGCCTCCTTATCACCATAATTACGGATGTGCTACACTACGTCAGCGAAGACTAACGCGTATGAAAGAAAATATCAAAAATATTGTAGTCATCGGCGGCGGCACGGGAACATTCGTCGTCCTTAAAGGTCTCAAGCATACGCCTCACCACCTGTCTGCAATTGTCGCCATGTCTGATTCCGGAGGATCCAACAAACGAATTCGGGACGAATTCGGGCTATTGCCGACCTCGGATATCCGTCAGTGTCTCGTGGCGCTTTCTGATGAAAACGGCGGCGCCGGACTCCTTCGAAAGCTTTTCATGTACCGGTTTGAAAAGGGACAGGGAATATCCGGTATGACATTCGGAAACCTTTTTATGGCCGCTTTGTCAGATATTTTAGGCTCACAGGCGGACGCTATACGGTCAACGGGTAAAATTCTCCGCGTTCAGGGGACGGTGATACCCGTTTCATTTACCAATACGGATCTCGTCGCTGAATACGAGAATGGCCGCGTATTGACCGAAGAGCATCTCATCGACGAGCCGCCCCGCGATATCGGAACCAGTAAGATTGCCGCTGTGTACCTGAAACCGAAAGCCCAACCAAATCCAGAAGCACTCGCGGCAATAGCAAAAGCAGATCTTATAATCCTGGGGCCCGGAGATTTATACACAAGCGTCATTCCCAATCTGCTCGTCGACGGTATCGCCGATGCCATCCGCACGTCCCGCGCCAAAAAGGTATATGTATTAAATCTCATGACGAAATACGGCCAGACATATAACTTCAGTGCGCAAAATCATGTGACAGTAATCGGCAAGTTTTTGGGCGATGCCGTCGACACGGTTATCGTCAACCGGGCACCGCTCTCACCTCAGGCACTTGCGGTGTACGCAAAATATCATGAATATCCTGTTGTTGATGATCTGAAAACTACCCGCCGCACGGCCGTACTGCGGGCAGATGTTGCCGGCCGTCAAATGACACGGAAAAGCAAGAGTGATGTATTGGTCCGCAGCCTGATACGGCACGACAGCGCAAGACTGGCTAAAACAATTATAAGTTTATTGTAAAAGGAGAACAAACACATGAAAACAGTATTATTAGGTTTCCATATCATCGTCACGATAGCCCTGGTTGCGCTTATCCTTCTCCAAAACAGCAAGGGCGGGCTCGCAAGCGGCATCGGCGGGGGATACAGAAGCCGCCGGGGCGCAGAACGGATTATTTTTACCGCAACGATTGCCGTCAGCATTCTTTTTCTAATAACGTCGCTGTTGAATCTTATATTGCGCTAGGCCGTGTATGACATTATTTCGAAGCTCCCGGCTTTTTTTCCTTATTGCAAAAGAGCTTGCACAAAAATATACCAAGGCGCTGCTTTTGGGATTTATCAGCGGTCTTGTATTATCTTTCGTATTCTGGCGTGTCGCGCCTCTCATCCGCGCGCAGTGGTTTACTCCGGTTGACCGTATCGGTATTGTAGGGGAGGCGACCCCCACAACACTGCCCCCAATCGTCCAACAAGATATCAGTCTGGGACTCACCGACCTTGCCGCGGACGGATCCGTCATCCCCGCTCTTGCAACCAGCTGGACCGCAACCGACAGCGGCAAAACGTTTGTATTCACTCTCCGATCCGATATCCTCTGGCATAACGGGCGCCCGATGTCCACCCGCGATGTGAACTATAATATCCGCGGGGTAACATTTACTCCGATAGATTCGCAGACTTTGCGCGCCGACTTACTCGCGCCGTACAGTCCGTTTCCGGCTGTCGTATCCAAACCTCTTTTTTTAACCGGTCTCGTCGGGCTGGGACCATACCACGTTTCATCGGTGAAACTCCATGGAAATACCATTAAATCCATACGCCTTGTCCCTCTGGAAAACGGTGCCCTGCATGCACGGGAATACTATTTTTATAAAACAGAAGCAGAAGCAATACTCGCTTTTAAACTCGGGGAGATAAACAAGCTGTTGGATTTAACTTCCCCCGCAGATCTTTCTCATTGGGGAAATACCTCGACAGAAACAGTAGATAAATATTCACGGATTGTTTCCTTATATTTTAATACGACTGTTTCCATGCTGTCGGACCGGTCCGTGAGACAGGCTCTGGCGTACGCCGCCCCTATCCGGCCGGGATTCGAACGTGCAAATTCACCCATTTCCAAAACGTCATGGGCATATTCCAAAAAAGTGAAAGAATATTCCTATGACATAACGACCGCAAAAAAAATGCTAGGCGCCGTTAAAGAATCTACCATGAGTGCACAGTTAACCATTGCAACATTTGCTCCATACCTGGAGGACGCGCAGCTAATTGCCTCCAGTTGGACATCCCTGGGAATAAAAACGAGCGTACAAGTCGTTTCAAGCGTTCCGCCTGATTACCAAGTCTTATTATCCGCCCAGGACCTGGCACCTGACCCGGATCAATATCCGTTTTGGCATTCAACACAAAAAGCAACAAATATTACCAACTACAACAATGTCAAAATTGATAAACTTCTTGAAGACGGGAGACAAACCCTGGATGTGAACAAGCGGAAACAGATCTACGCGGACTTCCAGAGATATCTGACGGAAGATGCCCCGGCAGTGTTCCTCTATTACCCGAAAAGTTACACCGTCACACGGCACTGAAGCTAACGGGACATGATATACTAATAAATTATATGTCGAAAAAGAAAATTATCGCCGTTCTTTCTTCTGTCATCGTGCTTTTGGGGGGCGGCGTGGTTGTGAACCAACAAATCGAGACAAAAACACAGGATTCGGTGATAAAAACAGCTCCCGCGACACGCGAAGATTTTATTAAATCCGTAGGGTCATCCGGAAAAACAAAAGCTGTTCGCAGTGTAGATCTCAAATTCCAGACATCCGGCCGGCTTGCCTGGGTACAAGTAAAAGAAGGTGATTGGGTTAGTGCGTATCAGGCGATTGCCGGTCTGGATAAACGCGAGGTGCAAAAAACATTAGAAAACACGCTTCGGGATTACAGCGTAGAGCGTAATACCTATGAAGAAACGGCCCGTGTGACCTATCAAGGACGGTTTAAACCTACCGAAGCCCTGAATGACACGATGAAACGGCTGCTTGAAAAAAATCAATGGGATCTGGAATCAGCTGTTGCGGACGTAGAACTTGATCATTTAGCCGTCGAATATGCCACATTAATCACTCCGATTGCCGGCGTTGTCACACACGTGGATACGCCTGTTGCGGGAATCAACATTACACCGGCAACCGCGGTGTTTACCGTGGTTGACCCCGACAGCATGATGTTTGAAGCAAATGCCGATGAAATCGATGTGGGGAATTTGACTCTCGGCCAAAAAGCAAGTATTGCCCTGGATGCGTATCCCGATGCGACATTTTCCGGAACAATTTCGTATATTTCCTACTCCTCGGAACTTTCCGCCGGAGGCGCGACGGTATTTCCCATTCAAATAGCATTTGATGAGCCTCAAAAAATCCGCATCGGATTAAACGGCGACGTCACCATTGACGCACTGCGCATTCCGCTTGTGCTTACCGTACCCCTTGAGGCTATCCGTGAGGAAGAGGGCGGCAAGTATGTGTTCAAAAAAAACGACCATTCCTACGTCAAAACGAAAGTAAAAACCGGGCAGCAAAATGACGACAAAATTGTTATTGAAGAAGGGTTATCGGAGGGTGATTCCGTGGTCATCAAAGGCTTTAACAATTTACCCAAATCCTAAATTCATGCCGGAGGAAATACTGCGCATTACGCACATAGCCAAGGAATACCGCATGGACGGCGTGGTATTTACGGCGCTTTCCGATGTATCCCTAACAATCCGCAAGGGAGAATTTACCGCAATCATGGGCCCCTCGGGATCCGGTAAGTCAACACTCATGCATATCATCGGCTGCCTGGATCGGCCGACAGCGGGTTCCGTATTTATCGAAAACCACAAAATTGCAATGTCCAGTGAGCAGGAGCTTGCAAAAATCAGGAATGAACATATCGGATTTGTATTTCAACAGTTTAATCTGCTGCGGCGCACAAGTGCCCTTGCCAATGTAGAACTCCCTCTGGTCTATGCACATATCCCTGCAAAAGCCCGTAAGGAAAAGGCGCTTGCTATGCTTGCGGAAGTCGGCTTACAGGATAAAACTGATAACTTTCCTTCTCAGCTTTCCGGAGGCCAACAGCAACGGGTCGCCATTGCCCGGGCCCTCGTGACGAATCCGACCATCATCCTAGCCGATGAACCAACGGGAAATTTGGACAGCAAATCTGGGGCGGAAATATTACAGCTCTTTGAGAATTTACATACCAAGGGGGCCACCATTATATTAGTAACCCATGATGAACATGTTGCTGCGCATGCCAAACGCGTGATTCGTTTGGCCGACGGCGTCATCGTGTCAGACAAAAAAGGTAAATAACTATGAATTTATCAGAATACATCAAGCTGGCTCTCAGAGCGCTACGGACAAATAAAGTGCGCGCAATATTAACGATGCTGGGAATTATCATCGGGGTCTCGTCCGTCATTCTCCTGGTGTCTATCGGGACGGGGCTGCAGGAATATGTCACGACCCAGTTTCAGTCCCTCGGGGCCAATACCATCTTTGTCATGCCGGGCAAAATTGACCTGAAAAATATGCAAAGCGCAGGCACGTCGATGATGACCGTCAGCAAACTGGAAGTATCCGATATCGAAGATATCCAGCGGGGAAGCAGCGTTGTTGCCTTTGCGTCCCCGGCCGTTGCCGGCGCCGGAATTATCACATATCGCGGTAAAACTATCAGTACGGAACTTGCCGGCATTTGGGAAAACTATTTTCAAATCATGAATTTTACCGCGGAAAGCGGAGATCTGATCCGACAGAGCGATGTTGAGCGCACCCGTAAGGTTATCGTACTGGGAGACAAGCCTGCAACAGATCTTTTCGGGGATTCCGACCCGGTCGGCTCCTATGTATCCCTCGGTGGCGTACGCTATCTGGTAAAAGGCAGGCTTGCAGCAAAAGGCAGCGGGGGAGCCATGGGTGCCAATATCGATGACCACGCATTCATTCCATACACGACGGCGCTGCGGCAATTTAATCAATCAAAACCCTACATGATCGTGGTCAAGACATTGAGCCAGGCGGACGTTGAGCAGGCATCCGTTGACATTAACCGCGTACTTCTCCGGAGGCTCAAGGAAGATGATTTTACCGTCATGAAGCAGACGGACCTCCTCAATACCATTACCCAATTTCTGAGCGTCATTACCGTAGCCCTCGGCGGTATTGCAGCCATTTCGCTCTTGGTGGGAGGAATCGGAATTATGAATATCATGCTTGTATCCGTCACCGAACGGACACGGGAGATAGGACTCCGGAAAGCTGTGGGCGCGACCCCGCGGGATATTCTTGCGCAATTTCTCATCGAAGCGATTATCCTGAGTTTGTTCGGCGGTATTATCGGTATTATTATCGGCGCCCTGGGTTCTCTTGCCCTTAATGCCGTCATAAAAACGTACATCACCCCGTGGTCTGTCATGCTTGCATCCGGATTTTCCGCGCTTATCGGAATTATTTTCGGTGTCGCACCTGCCATCCGCGCATCCAAGCTGGACCCGATTGAAGCGTTACGATATGAGTAATGATTGCTGCGGGGCTAGGATTCGAACCTAGAGTCGCACAGATCCAAAGTCTGGCGTGTTACCATTACACCACCCCGCAAATAGACTTGAGCGGCGTACGGGAATTGAACCCGTTACCTTCTCCTTGGCAAGGAGACATTCTACCGGTGAACTAACGCCGCCTAGGGTGCCGAGACTAGGAGTTGCACCCAGATAACTTGTTTTTCAGACAAGCGCCTTGACTACCTCGGCCATCTCGGCAGATTTACTGCATACTATTCACTTGTTAATCGAGGTTATCCCGCGCAAGCTTTCGCTTTCGCCTTGTCCCACAAGGGGATTATAACTACCTCGGCCATCTCGGCAAATAACACTGAACATGTATTATATCAAATGATTCGTCAGTGCCCGCTGAGGGATTTGAACCCCCGACCACTCGCATGTAAAGCGAATGCTCTACCACTGAGCTAAGCGGGCAAACCAATTTGTGCGAACGAGAGGACTTGAACCTCCACCCCTTTCGGGATACGCTCCTCAAGCGTACGCGTATACCAGTTCCGCCACGTCCGCATCAACACAGGTATTTTACCATGTATTTGTCAGCGGAGAAAGGAAACCTCGTCGTCCTGAACCGAAGAAAGCCATGATAACAAATCTTCCTGTGCCGGGGGTGGGGGTCGAACCCACACGGCTGATTTTACAGCCACAAGATTTTAAGTCTTGCGTGTATACCAGTTTCACCACCTCGGCGCAGCTTTATTGTACATCGGCGCGCAGGTAGTTGACAAACGCCCAAAACTTCTATTAAGTATAAATGGGTCAATATATATTCCTATCGGATAGTAATATGAAAACAATTGCACTTCTGTACCATTATGTCCCGAAAAGTATTACGGATAAATATTTTTCACACGAACACTCGCTCGTCGACAATCAAACCGATGAAATCGTCCGGTATATGGAACGGTTATTCCGCAGGCGGGGATTCCGTGTGCAAATAATTAAGGTTTCCCCCGAGGATCTCACGAATCTCAAAAAGCTGAAAGCACATTTCGTCTTTAACCTCGTCGACAGTAAAGCTATGGAATTACAGATTGCCCGCATTCTTGATCGGTTAAAAATTCCGCACTCCGGCAGTAACTTTGATGCAATACGCACAAGCAACAATAAATTAAGGACCAAAAAATTATTCGAAAAAAATACACTGCCGACGCCCAAATATTCAATTATAAGTCTGCGCGAACGTATATCCCGGTCTATGATTCCCGGTAAATTTCCGGTCATCGCCAAACCCGCGTATGAACATTGCAGTATCGGCATTACAAACAAATCAATAGCGACCAATTACACCCAATTTAAGGCTCTTATCAAACGCCTGCGCAATAAACACCGTCAGACCATTCTCGTCGAAGAATTTATTCCGGGCAAAGAACTCCAGGTAACGGTCTTGGAAATGAAGAATAAAACCGTTGCCCTGCCGATTGCGGAAATTGCATTCCGGGGGAAGGTAAAAAATAAGTGGAATATCTACGGATTTGACGAGAAGTGGAGCAAAAATATGGCTGTCTACAAAAGCTGCCACTTCGTGGCCCCCCCGAAACAGCTTAAAACCGACATCGATTCGCAAATTAAAAAAGATTCTATCCGCGCGTTTTATGCGCTGGGCCTGCGGGACTATGCACGATTTGACCTTCGCTATAACCCGAAGGTGAGGCAGTGGTATTTCTTGGAGGCAAACGCAAACGCCGGGTTTGATCCGGATCCGCGGGACGCGATGACTGCTAGCATACAGGCGCACGGCATGACGCTTGATGACTTTGTGCTGCAGATCGTCAAGAACTCCATAAACTGATATAATTTCCCCATAGCCCGGATGGCGGAATTGGTAGACGCGTACGCTTCAGGAGCGTATGGGAGCAATCCCTTGGAGGTTCGAGTCCTCTTCTGGGCACAGAGCGGAAAGCGGGGTGTGGCGCAATTGGCTAGCGCGCATCGTTTGGGACGATGAGGTTGTGAGTTCAAGTCTCACCACCCCGACTTAGTGTATGGATAAACTTCTGCAATATAAAAAGGAAGTGGATGCATTTTTGGCCGGTTTTCTCTCGCCCAAACACAAAGATTTTGCGCGGGTAAATCCGTGGGGACCGGATGCGCTGGAAAAAATCAGCGGCGTTGTTTCCGGAGGTAAAACCATCCGCGGGTCACTTGTGCTTCTTACCCACGATCTTCTTGGCGGAAACGTCAAAAACGATGCGCTCCGCGTGGCGGCAGCATACGAACTCATCCAAACCGGCCTTGTGGTCCACGACGACATCATGGACCATGATGACATGCGCCGGGGTCATCCCGCGATGCACGTGCAGTACAAAAGCGAAGCAATGGCCATGTGTGTCGGGGACATATGTTTTTTCCTGGCACAGGAATTGTTGTCTGACACTGGTGTGGCAAAAATAAGTGCTGTGATATTTCAGGAGGTCGGTGTTGCACAAATGGAAGACGTTGCGGGATCTGCGTCCGCAAGAGAACGCATACTCTCGCTTTACAAATACAAAACCGCCCGATATTCATTTTCACTTCCCATGATGGCAGGGGCGACACTCGCCCGCGCAGACAAAAAAACCATTGACCTTATGGAACAATTGGGTGAATCCATGGGGATACTCTTTCAAATGCAAAACGACACACTCAATATCCCCGGTGATACACGGGAGGGTAAAAAAACACTTGTACGATATTATCCCGCAGATGGTGACCTCAAAAAATACCACACGCAAGCCGTACGCCTATTGAATACAATGCGTTCACATATTGATATTTCTTGCCTTGAAGAGCTTCTTACGTTTGTTATGACGCACAAACGCTGATACCATAAACACATGAAAAAGTATTTTGTTGCAGGCTTCATCGTTATTACTTTCGTTACTATATGGTTTTATACCCGTCACCCCCTCGGGATGAAAGCAATTATCAACGGGCAACCGATTCGTCTGGAGCTTGCGCTGACCTCGTCGGAGAAAGAACGGGGTCTCGGGTACCGCGATGCACTTGCATCGGACTCGGGGATGCTTTTTGTATACCAAAACAAAGACCGGTATGGTTTCTGGATGAAAGGCATGCGGTTTCCGCTGGATTTCATCTGGATCGACGGCAACAGAGTAGTGGAGCTCTCGGAACATATTGCGGCTCCGGCAACGGATGCAAGCCGACCTGTTGAAGTATCACCGCATGTGAGAGTTGATAAAATACTTGAAGTTAATGCGGACGTCATACAGAAGCTTGGTGTACGCGTCGGTGACATTATCCAATTTATCGACTAACATGACCAGAAAAACAAGTCTCATCATCCTGACCCGGAATGAAATTGCAGGATTGAGAAACCTGATTTCCTCGATTCCGACGGAATCCGTTTCTGAATGTTTTGCCGTAGACTACCAATCACATGACGGAACCGTTGAACTATTCCGAAAACATCATATCCGTGTCGTCCCGCAAACCAAACCCGGACGCGGGGAAGCTTTCCGAATCGCTGCCCGTGAAGCCCGGGGCGATTATCTGATATTTTTTTCTCCCGACGGCAACGAAGACCCCCGCGATATTCCAAAACTTATTCAGTATTTAGACCAGGGTTATGACATGGCCATCGCCTCACGGTTTATGAAGGGCAGTAAAAACGAGGAAGATGATCAGACCATAAAACTTCGGGCATGGGCAAATCAGGGATTTACGTTGCTTGCAAATATTTTCTTCCGCGGACATTTAACCGATTCAATTAACGGATACCGCGCGCTGACACGAAACGCATTTAAGCGCCTTCATGTAAACGCAGAGGGATTTGCTATCGAGTACCAAATGTCCATACGCGCCCTTAAACTGCGCATGAAGATCGCGGAATTCCCGACGCGCGAAAGCCCCAGAATCGGAGGAGCAAGCACCGCCTATGCCATACCCACGGGACTAAAAGTGCTGGGCATATTCCTAAACGAACTAAGGATGGGGAACAACTTCTAGCGGGATTCCATATATATTCCACGCCGGCAACCCGTCGGGCAAATAAATGACCCGGTCTGCGGCTATACTGTGACAGTCTGCACGTGCTATATAGACTGTCCGCTTGTCAATGTGTAGCCGCGGATCCTGCTCTATCGGAGTCAAACACGCGGGCAACACCTCAATACCATCAAGTGAGTTAAGAACCGATTCTCCCTCATAGGCACGCTGCAAAACGCGGGGATCCAAACCCGTGTAAAATGCATAGTGCAGAAAAAATGTATCCCCGGTATTGGCGACCAAAAAACGGTCAGCGGACGCACGGTCTGATTGAATAAATTGTACGATTTCCTTCATGTCCCACGCATATGATTTGGCACTATAGCGGGGCCATTCAAAATAATACTGGCGAAGATACCCGCAAATAGCGAGCGCATACAATATTCCGATGACTATGATTACTGCGTATCTTGCATATCTCTTGCTGATCGCTATGATCCAGTCGTATAACCCGACCGCAATAAACAGGGCAAACCAGGGAAGCATAAAGCTTGATCGTGTGGCATACGTTAAAGGAGCCGGTCCGATTGCTGATGGCAATGGTGCGACGAGAAGCATGGCAATAACAAGCGGAAATATTTCTTTGTTGCGGCGCCAGACGGCAAATATCCCCAGTAGTAAAAGTGGCAACTCAATAAGATACAGGTTTCCGCGAGACCACAAGGAATAAATACCGCTTGCTTCCTGACTTAAGAATAAATAATCCGGTGAGAATGTATAGAGATAATGATGCACGACCTGACCCGCATAGTACGTAACCTTATTGTGATATAACACTTTCAGAAACTCAGGCGCAGAAGAAGCGCGGCGTTTGAGCTCCACTGCCTGTGCAGCTGCCGCAGAATCCTGAAAAATTGTTATGGCTCCGCCGTGGGCGCTTGCGCCCTGCACGACGGAATAATAAAGAAATAGCCCTATGGTTGCGGCAAAAAACCCTCCGATAACCGCTACGCTGCGATAATTCCGAAACAATTCCTTCCGCTTGTACCAGACAAGAATCAACACAACGGGGAACAAAAGAACCTTCATGGCATTATAACTGTTAAATGCCAAAAAGAATAAACACATGGCATACGTAATGGACCGGATCGGATGCTTTTTCCAGTCTCCGAGAAAAATATACGTCCCCCATAAGTAAAAAAGAAGTGCAAAAACCGCTTCATATGCCATGCGTGAGAGCTGGATCGCCCACACGTTCCATGTCATGACGAATGCTGCAAAAAATCCAATCATGCGGCTGCCAAACAAGCGTTTCCCAGTCAGATAGGTCAGGATAACAACTGCCGTACCTGCCAAGGCAAACGGCAGGCGGGCTGCCAAAGGTGACAATCCCGCGAGGCCGACAAACGGTGCCGTCAGATATATGGATACCGGAGTAAACGAATAATCGTTCAGAACAAACGAAAACGGTAATGTAACGCCTTTAAGGTCACGGCCTGTATGCCAGAGATTGTATGCGCTCACAACAACACGCAGCTCATCATCAGTCATGCCGACAGGAATCGTGTTTAATTGGTATATGCGGACAACAAGCGCGGCGAAAAAAATAAATGCAAGCGCAAAGAAAAAAATATACTTTTTGAATCGTAACATATGTGCGCTCCTGGGAGGAATTGAACCTTCATCTAACCCTTAGAAGGGGCTTGCTCTATCCGTTGAGCTACAGGAGCATGGAGCGGGTGAAGAGAATCGGACTCTCGTCACCAGTTTGGAAAACTGGCGCTCTACCATTGAGCTACACCCGCGCACGAGTCATTATACCAAATATTTCGTGTATAATAAGCCGCATGTTTTTAGTTCTCATTCTTCTCGCCATATTGGTCATTCCGCACCCGGTGCTCGCAATCTATAATCCGCTGTCCGTGCCAAACAATCGCTATGGTATACACATCGTTGACACCAATGATCTTACGGATCTGCCAGCACTTCTCAACACGAGCGGAGGGGATTGGGGATATGTAACCATGGTGTTGTCCGACAACGAGCGCGACGGCGGACGGTGGCAAACTTTGTTTAATGAATTTCGACGGATGCATCTTGTGCCCATTATCCGGTTGGCAACGCACGTGGAGGGCGGTGTATGGGTCAGGCCGACCAAAGACCGGTTGTACGAACTTGTCACCCTTTTAAATAGCCTTAATTGGCCGACGGAAAACCGGTACGTCATCCTTTACAATGAGCCCAATCACGCGAAGGAATGGGGCGGAACACTTGATCCGGAAGATTATGCAGACACATTTGTACTACTTGCCAAGGCACTCAAAGCCGCAAACGAAGACTTTTTTGTCCTCCCCGCCGGACTGGATGCATCCTCCGCATCCGACGGCAACGCCATGGATGAAGCCGCGTATTTGGAGCAGATGATCGCCGCACGCCCCGAAATTCTTACGCTTATGGACGGCTGGACTTCGCACAGCTACCCCAATCCGGGGTTCTCGGGATCACCCTACGCCCGCGGCCGGGGAACATTGGGCACATTTGACTGGGAACTCGGATTTCTACGCGCCCGGGGTCTTACCCGCGATCTCCCGGTATTTATCACGGAAACGGGCTGGGAGCACAGCGAAGGAAAGAGTTTTATCGGCGGCTTACTTACGTCTGATCAGGTTGCAGGGAATATTCAAATTGCCGCTTCCGGTATCTGGACGGATCCGAGAATTGCCGCGATTACGCCGTTTCTCTACAACTATCAGGACACGCCGTTTGATCACTTTTCCTGGCGACGCCTGGGATCTGCAGACATGTATCCTATGTATGATGCATATCGGAACCTCCCCAAAACCAAGGGCCAGCCCAAACAGCGGGAATCCTATATATTGAAAAACGATTTGCTTCCGAAGAAACTCGTGGCAGGATCTACCTATACGCTGAGGGCAGATATGCAAAACACGGGACAGGGGATACTGAGCGTCGGCGACTATATGCTAACGGTAAGTGATGGGGATACACCAATTCCCGTCATTGTTGATCCGCTTCCGTATCTGGAGCCGGAAAACACAGGAACCATAACGATCCATGTGCAAATGCCAAACAAAACAGGGACACTCCAGATTACCGCAACACTCCACCATAATGATCAATCTGTTCTTTTGCAAGCGCGGCAAGTTGCGCTTGTCCCGCCGCCGAGCGTAGAAATCCGCAGTTTACTCGGCTGGCGAAAAACCGGCGACGCATCCAACGTATCCGTGCTTGTGTATGACAACAATACGCTTCTCCAGAAATTTACAGGCCTATCCATGAAAGAGGGGATTGTGACTGCCCGCGGACTCACCAACATCATTCCCGGAAACCCGTACCGAGTGGTGATTCTTGTGCCGGGGTATCTGCCGCGCCAGGTCATCGGTGCCCTGCAGGACAAAACAACCACCATATATCCCAAGCGGTTTCTACCTCTGGATTTCAGCGGGGACGGGCAATTTAGCTGGGCGGATATCCTCGTAGGCATACAAATTGCACCACTTACTGTGCTTGCCCGCTTCTTCGGCCCGTAACAAAAAATGGTATAATTGAGACATTGGTGACTGTAGCACAATGGTAGTGCACCAGCTTGTGGAGCTGGCTGTTGCGGGTTCGAATCCCGTCAGTCACCCTAGAGGTTTATGCGCTTATAGCGATCTAATTTGTCTATTTCTGCTATAATTACATCATGTTTCCAACAGAGCTGCGTCAACATGAAGTCCCGTTTAGTGGGTCTATTAGGCCTATTCAAACGTCGGATCTTTCCCTGTTAAAACCAATTCTTGAAACATGGATACGGGATAGCGAAACACACGAATTACTAACGGAAGAATTAGAAAGTACTTTACAAGCGATGGAGGAAAGCATTTCAGGAAAAAACGATAGGACCTATTTTGTTGCCGTAACTCAAGATGGAAATGTGGTGGGCTCAATGGGAATGAGGACTCCAGACCCAAGATTACTTCAATATGTTACGACTGGAAAACCGATAGAATTAGTGAATGCATTTGTTTCGAAAGATTATCGTAGACAGGGAACAGGTCAAGCTCTTGTGCATACTATCGAGAAAGAAGCAAAACAAAAGGGATATACAGAATTAATTATGGATAGCGGTCCCCGCTACAAATTTACTGGTTGAGGTGCATGGAATAAAATATTTGGGAAACCAATAGCTATCGCTAAAGACTATTATGCTAAAGGAATAGATGCGCCCGTATGGAGAAAGCTCCTCTCATAATCAAGTTTTAAACGCCCTCTTTATAGACCTATCCACCTATACGCCACCCGCAACATTTTCGCTTCGAGCCTATTCTGCATAAACCAGGTTTGTATGGAATCCCGTAGGGGAACCAAAATTAGCCTCAAAATGTTGTTAAATTGATCACAACAAGACAACGTATTGCATTATTTCCAACGTTGTGACCCGCAACACCTCTGTTTCTACGTTATTTTGTGCGTACCAGGTGTGCCAAGTCTTTAATCAATTTACATCATGTGATACAATCGTGCACGATGCTAAAAGGTACACTAGAATCCAAAGAAATAATTTCTTCCGATTTCACGCGGGGAGACCTTGAGTTGATTCGTCAGAGAGGGTGGCTTACCTATGAGCTAACCGGTGCATCCTTTTCGCATCTACAAAAAGAGAATCCAGACTTTTTGAAAATATGGCAACCATGTTCTGATTGGGGTAAGTTCTCTTTTCATGAGGTTGAAAAAATCGTTCCGCCCAAAAAAGTTAGCTTCAATCCCTCAATAGTAATTCTGCCGTTAACTAACAATAAGGGGATTAATGAACAAATGGAGGAACTCGATCGGTTAACGTCTTCTGTTCAAAAATGGCTTCCTAATTCAAAATTTATTCTTGGGACAGTCAGAGATTACCTTGAGCTGGATATCATTCATTTCGAAACAAAAGGAACAAGACTCCTGAAATCTAATCAGAGAATACGAACTGCTACATTTACAGGTGCTTTAGAGTGCATAGTCAATCCCAATTTTGGGGCTTGGTATTCCTATGATCAACTCGGGGAGGAGGGAGAAACGGGGGGTAGTGAAGATCTTTGGGTCATGCCGTTATTAGTACATCAAACAAAATAGCTCCGTCCGGATTCACATGCAAAAATACTTGTTCCTTTATTTATATATTTGTAAGAAGGAAGTTATTTTATGTTGAGAAACAAGTTCGAACATCCTCTGCCGCTCGAAGCAACTAAACATATCTACTTATACAAAAAAGGGGACACCATAAAGCCACTCTGTGGTTCGAACTTTATCCAGCCAGGGACCCTAAAACTTCATTAGGGTTGACATAGCAACTTGTTTTGAATAATATACCCCCATGGCAAAATGTGAAGCACCAGCGTGGGGAACTTGGAATTTTAAGAGGGCAAGAATAAAAGAGCTTATGCCGCCCGATTACTCCAATAAAATAAGAGAACAAATTGATCATCGAGCGGCAATTGGATTAAATTCTTTAACACCGGTCGAGAATGGAGCACTGGCTGTCCATGAAGTTTTACAAGATAGACTTCTTGAGCTTGATCAACAATATAATTTAGCTGAACCTCGACTTGAGTCTGCTGCTAAAGTGGATTGGGCAGAAAGACAACTTGCACGTGTAGAAAAAAACAGCCATTATCGTTCTGCACGGCGCAGGCTTGATGGCGGCCCTTCCCTTCACGCGGGGCCATTATTTCACCCAAGAGATACAGGGTAACTCTTCGAAAGTTTTATCTGCATGTACGCCACCCTCAATAATTCCGTTTCGAGGCTATACTGCATGAAATAGGTTCGCATGGAGTCCCGTAGGGGACCCAAAGAATATATTGACTTTTCCCGCTATTTAGCTCTATACTTCGGCTCTTATGCCAACTAGTCAAGAACGGCCACCGCTTTGTTCACAATTATGTCCCATTGCCACACCGCCTAGTGTACGCATGAGTGCGGAGAGCGTAGACCAAAGTGGTTTTTGGATTAGGCGAAGCACGCTATTAACAATAGATAAAGATGGCGTTCGTGTAACTGCGCTTGATAGCAAGGAATATCCCGACGTTGCCACAACCCAAGTACCACCTGATGCACCATCAACGTGCAATCTTGCTCAACGCATTACGTCAATGCAAACAGAAGGTGTATCCAGCGCGACCACGGAACGCTGTCCCCATGTCCCCAATGGTAACGTGTGGATTACAGTATCAAAATAGTATCATTTGTTGATGTAAAGAAACTTCGTATTATACACACAACGCTTCTATGACTAAATTAGAAACTCCTGAACTTCGTTGGGGAAACCGTGATTATCCATATCATCAAACAGGAGAAGTGCAAGCATCCGAATATTTCAATAGATTACACCCCGTTAATCGCTCGTATTTAATGTTTTTACTCCAACATTTACTGTCTGTGGCACGCGCCATGAGAACACCGCTTAGTACGCTCGCTGTCGGTTCAAGCGCGGATATTCTGTGGCCTGAATATAATGATATTGACCTCGTGGTTTGCCCTGATAAACCTACGGTGCGTACAGATTTTGTTGAAGCCGTATTTCAGCAAATAGTGCATAATCCGAATTTTTATGTAATGCGCGAATCACCAAAAGGGTCTGCTCCCGTTCTGACAACTCACCAAGCGCTATATACACCATTCAAGCTCTTCGCATTTCCAAACCTAAGAGGAGAGATGGTGAAATACGCCAAACAGTTTGATATGACGTTCGTTGGCACAGAGGGTGGATCAACTAAAGAGGTAATAGAGTTTCACCGCTCAAATCATCTCGCTTTTTGTAAGTTAGAAATCGTCTAGGTCGCAAGAATTTTTGATCATGTAATTGACGGTATATAGAGACGGTAGTATTATTCTGCGTACCAAAGCGACATAACTCATTGTTGCGGTGTTATATGGACAAAATACGAATAAATGACGGATTCGTCAGTTTTGATCGAAACTATCTTTCCCCCCGTGAAGTTCAGTTTTTGGTTCTCCATGGAGGCGGCGATTTGGGAATATTAGATTTTAGGGAAACCCCTTCCGGTAGAGCGTACATTGATCATTATATCGGACCGGATAATGATGCGGGTGTGCAGCTGCAAGATGCCCTCGAAAAAGCGATTCTCGGAGGAGGGTTTACTGTGAGAGACCACGAGCATGGCCGTCCATTACTTCGTCGTAAGGAAGGTTGACGCCTTGCTACCCGGCAGCACGCTAAATCTGATATACTTAACAGCGTGACTGATCCTACGCTACAACCTGAGGATAAACCTACTGCCCCTATCGGCGAAGATATTCACCCTTTAACGCCTGAGTTTGAACGCTTGGCAAAAACATATGTGCAGGGGCTCAAAAGCGCTAAGATTGTTGTCACGCCCATCCATGTTGACGAAATAGCCTCCCGAATTGCAAAGTTTTACGAAATGGTCCGGAAAGTCGTCGACTGGAAAGACGACAATGTCCTGCGGAGAAGCGCCATCGAACGCGCGCTCAAACGGACGCTCTTCCCCAAGCTTTCGGGCGTCACCATCCGGACGGACATCGATACATACAGGGTGGCCTATTCAATAACGAGCGACCTCATCCGCGGAGGGCATCTGCCAAACGATGACGTATCCAAAGAATCCGTCCTTACGGTGGAAAATGCGCTCAAAAAATACCTCTATATTATCGACCATGCGGAGTTTGCGTCACCTGATCTCATTCCACTGAAGCGAAAAATAAATTTCGCAACCTTCATTATCGAGCTGGCGGCCTGCGAAATAGAAGAAATTCTGACAAATCCCGTCAAGGAACGCGCGCTTATTCAGACAATGACGGAGTCCCTTACGGGCCGCATCCGAATTCTGCCCCAGGGATCTCTCAGTGACCAGGAAAAGAAAACGCATATATTTATCGCAACCTGCCGAACGCTCTTTGATCTGGACGATCACTTCATCCTCTATGAGCTGCTGAAGCACAGCTACCCGGGCTGGGGGGCGCCGGAGGCAACGCTTCTTGCACGGCTGGCAACCGAGGTTCCCCGGGTATGGCTTTCGAGTGAACAGGTACTTGAGCATCCCGTTAGCCGCCAACTCTATACCATCTGTGAACGGACGGATGCCGTCTTCATGCTCATCGGAGATATCATGGAACAGTATAAAGAAACTCCGGAAAAACTGGTTGGTATTCTCTCCAATAAAACTGCCCTTACCGATCATCTTGTCGAGGTCTACGAAAAACGGTACGCGTCTTTAAAAACCCGTCTGGTACGACTGGCTATTTTTTCGACACTTTCGGTATTCCTCTCCAACTGGGTAACGTTCTTTATCATTGAAGTCCCTATGGCGTCATGGTTTTATGAGGGATTTAACTTGTTTACCGCGATTATCGATTTTGTCGTGCCGACGGCCGTCATGTTTGCGCTCGTCTCCATTATCCACCCTCCGGCTGCGGATAACATCGAACGGGTCAAGAAAGCCGTGTACCAGTTTATGTATAGCGACGAACGAACCAAGCACTTCGACGTCTATCTCAAAAGACAGAGTAATTCCGTCGTATCATTGATTATGGCCATCCTGTATATGGTCATGATGTTCGGCGTGCTGGGAGGCGTGGGCTACGTCTTTTATATCGCACGGCTCCCCATCACATCGGTGCTTTTCGATACCTTTACGATCGCACTGACGTTCTTCGCCGCTGTCCTTATCCGCAACAAGTCCAAGGAGCTCTCCGTTGATGACCGCTCAAGCGTATGGGAATTTCTCCTGGACATGGTTTCTGTACCGATTGCACGTATCGGATCGTTTCTGGCTGCCAAGTGGAAAGAATACAATGTTATCGCCATCCTTTTTACGTTTCTCATCGAAACGCCGATGGTCGTCGTCTTTGACTTCATCGAAAGTTGGAGCCAGTATCTCAAAGAACGCAAAAGCGAGCTTCATTAACCTGCTTGCCCTTCCATAAAACGTCAACAAAACGGTAAAACCTGATATAATTGCGTTGATTGCGCCTGTAGCTCAGCGGATTAGAGCATCTCGCTTCGGACGAGAGGGTCGGGGGTTCAATTCCCTCCAGGCGCGCCACGGGCGCGTAGCTCAACGGTAGAGCAATTGCCTCTTAAGCAATTGGTTCTGGGTTCGAATCCCGGCGCGCTCACCAAAAAAGAAATCGAGTTGGAAGTGGGGGCAGCGCTGGCTGCGCCCCCCTCCGCAGACAGCGCTGCAAAGGCATAATTCAAATTCGCCGAGAGCCGCCGATTCATTAAAAAGAAGTTCGAGCCGACTTTTTTTGCCATGATTGATAAATCATGGCAATTATTTTTTGCGCGCGCGATTTTTTGCGCCTGCAAGGCGCAATTTACGAATTCTCTCATAGGTTCGAGCCAAACAGTTCCGTTTTTGGAAATTTGCGATTTTTTCTTCTCTAACTTTAGTTTTTCGTCAAACAACTCGTTTTTCTTTAGTTTGTAAATTTCCGACTCGATAACCTGATCGAGATAGCCATCAAGTAACCTGTTTAATTTGATTTCAGATTCTTGAATTTGTTTGTCTATCTGCTTTTCTTCCACTTCGGCGGTTAGTTTATCTTTTTGTTCGGCTTTGGATATCCATTTTTCAAAATATGGCTCCCAATTCTCGTGCAAGCCGCAATCACCGACAATTTTCCTTAATTGTTCTTCTGTTTCGGATTCGGAAATATATTTCTGATTACAGGGCTTTAACTTTTTAGTACAACGGTAATAAATGAAAGTTTGTCCTGTTCCGTTTTTGTATTTTTTGATATGTTGCTCCGCCGTGATTGCGGCGCCGCATTCGCCGCAGGTCGCTAGACCTGCGAAAGCGAAATTGTGTCCCTTTTGTCTTGGTCGCTCAATTTTCTCAACTTGTTTTTGGACTTCATCAAACAGCTTTTTGCTGATAAACGTTTTGTGAGAACCTTGATAATATTCTCCGACGTATTTGAGAATTCCGAGATAAAATCTGTTTGAGAGCATATTTTTTACTTGGCCGACTTTGACAGGTTTTTCTCCTTCCCGCCTAATTCCAAACTTAAACATAAATTGAGAAATTGCCGTAAAAGATGTATTTCCATCAGTAAAAAGCTGAAATGCTTTCTTTACAATTTTTGATTTTTCATCATCAACATCTATTCCCCTCGTTTTGGGATTGTTGATATACCCATATGGTGCCTTACTTGGCCAAACACCATTTCGGAGTTTTTGACGGTTGCCTCGTTTTACGTTTTCAGATAGGTTGTCCACGTAATACTTGGACTGACCAAACGCGATTGAAAGCATAAATTTTCCTTGTGGGGTGCTTTCAAACCAAAACGAGGGGAATTTTAAATCAAGGAGTTTGCCTGTGTCCAAGAGATATATTATTTTTCCGCCGTCTATCGAGTTTCTAGCTAGTCTATCGGGATGCCATGAAAGAATGGCGTTAGCCATTCCTTTCTCAATTTTCTTTAACACCTCCGCAAATTGTTCTCGTCCGGGAGTTTTAGCTGTTTTTGCTTCGGTGATAAATTCCGTGATATATAAGTTTTCTCTTTTGGCAAACTCCTTGAGTTCAGCTATTTGTGCTTCAATAGATAAAACTTGTTTATCTTTTTCATCGGTTGATTTTCGGCAATAAGCAATATATTTGATCATGTTTTTTGTTTCTCTTAAAATTTTTTGCGTTTTCTTCATTCTTTTTTACGGCGGCTCTCGGCGAATTTGAATTATGCCTTTGCAGCGCTGTCTGCGGAGGGGGGCGCAGCCAGCGCTGCCCCCACTTCCAACTCGATTTCTTTTTTGGTGAACGTTTTTGA
>Ga0208958_1000753_pt1 | contig 37360 bp, 30 predicted proteins | sample RifOxyB1_FD_184032 | JGI IMG/M metagenome (GOLD analysis project Ga0208958, IMG submission 184032) | Soil microbial communities from Rifle, Colorado - Rifle Oxygen_injection B1 (SPAdes) | ecosystem: Environmental > Terrestrial > Deep subsurface > Rock core/Sediment | place: Rifle, Colorado...
TTACGCCAAGCTCGCGGCTGAAGCTCTCAGCCAAGTTCTGCCCTCGCCTATTCGGACGACCGATCTTGAAATTCCGCCCGATCCGAAGCTCGGCGACTTCGCGTTCCCCTGCTTTAAGCTCTCGAAGGAACTTCGCAAGGCACCTCCGCAGATCGCCCAGCAACTCGTCGCCGACCTGAAGGCCAAAAACGCCGTCCCCACCGTACTCTCGGTATCGACAGCCGGCCCCTACGTCAATTTTACTGTTCCCTCTGACGAAGCGATTCGCAGCCTGCTCAAGGACATCCTGGCCGGCGACGGAATCGGCCATTACGGCGAACTTCCCCCGAAACATCGCGGGGCTTGGGCGCTCGAGTACAGCTCACCCAATGTCGCCAAGCCTTTGAATATATACCACCTGAGGCCGACCGCTCTCGGGGCAGCACTCGACCGCGTGGGCCGGTACCGCGGCTTTGACGTGATTTCGATCAACCACCTCGGGGATTGGGGAAAGCAATACGGAATGCTTGCCGCCGCGTTCCGGCTTTTCAACAAAACCGTCGATTCCGATCTCGGAATGATGGATCTCGTCGATATGTACGTCAAAGTGAATGCCGCCGCGGAAGCCGATCCCTCAATCGAAGCGGAAGCCCGCAACGCCTTTCTCCGACTCGAACAGGGCGACCCCGATATCACGGCTCTTTGGCGAAAATGTGTCGATATTTCGATTCGTGAATTCGAAAGAATCTACCGCCGTCTCGGAGTCCGTTTCGATTACATTTGGGGCGAGAGTTTCTATAAAGACCAGCTCGAACCCTTGCTGCAAAAACTCAGAAGCAGTGGCCTCCTCGTCGAAAGCGAAGGAGCTTGGGTGGTTCCGGTCACGAACCGGGAAGGAAAGGAAATACCTCCCTGCATTCTCCAAAAGAGCGACGGCGCCACAATCTATGCGACGCGGGACGTGGCCGCCGCGATCTACCGTTACGAACGCTTCCACTTCGATCGCATGACTTACATCGTCGGAGCCGAGCAGAAACTCCATTTCGAACAGGTCTTCGGGGTCTTACGAAAAATGGGCTTTGAGTGGGCCTCGCGGTGCGAGCATGTTCCGTTCGGCCTGTATCGCTTCAAAGACGCGAAGATGTCGACACGAAAAGGAAATTTCATCACCCTTGAGGAAGTTCTTGGCCAGGCGAAGGATCGCGTGGCCACGCTGATGCGTGAACGCGCCAAGGATCCCGAAAAGCCGGACAGCGCGGGCGCGGTTCCGAACGAGGACACGACCGAAGCTGTCGCGGTCGGCGCGGTCGTATTTCACGATCTCCATACTGATCCTGTTCGTGATGTCGAGTTCGACCTCGAACGCGTCGTCGACTTCGAAGGAGAGACGGGGCCCTATCTGCAGTACGCGCACACCCGTTGTCTCAGCATCTTAAGAAAAGCCCGCGAAACAGGCCAACTCGCGACCGCCGAGGTCAAGTTTTCGGATCAGGCCCCGAACGTTTTGAAAGCACCCGAGGAAGTCGCCCTGATCAAGACTCTCGGGCAGTTCCCGCTTCACCTCGAGCGCACGTTGTCCTTCGCGAAAGCAAGCCAGCTCGCGCATTATCTGATCGATGTCACGAAAGCCTTCGGCGCATTCTACCGCGAATGCCGCGTCCTCGGAGAGACTCCGGAAGTCACCTCTGCTCGGCTCATGCTTGTAGAAGCAACGCGGCGCGTGCTCGCGCGAGGGCTTCAGCTCCTCGGGATCCCACTCCCCGAGCGGATGTAGAAAAATAAACTTCATCAATCGAAAATCGCGCCAAAAAATTGGCTTCTTCACTTTATGATGGATTCACGGTTACCATTAAAGAGAACTATGGCTGACGCCCTTTCAGATGATCCGAAAGTTCTGGTGGTTGACGATGATCCCGGTTTGCGACGGGTTCTCTGCCTCGCTCTCGAAGAGCAGGGCTATAGCACCAGCTTCGCATCGAATGGCGAAGAAGCCCTTCTCCTTATCACTGCGAATTCCTACAGCGCGATTATCACCGATTACGACATGCCCCGGATGAACGGTCGCAATCTCATCGAGCACATCAAGAACCTCAATGCACTGACCCCGGTTCTTCTGATGACGGCAGGCATTCCCGAGATCGTGTTCCTGGATCTTCTGAAGTATTCGCGATTTCTCGCCATACACAAGCCGTTCTCCCCGCCCACGTTCTTCAAGGCGCTGATGAAAGTGATGAATTCTCCCGTTCCGACCGAGGTTCATAAAAGAAGCGAATTTCGCGTAAAAACCGCGATTCCGGCACAATGGAGCACGAAAGGACCCGAGGTCACCACAGGGATTCTGCGAAATCTCTCTCTCGGCGGAACATTCGTCGAAACAGAAAAGCCGATCCCAACCGGAACGGAGCTGGATATCTTCTTCCAACATCCAACGGAGCCAAGCCTATCCGTCTCGCTCAAGGGCGAGGTCGTCTGGGCAAAACACGGCGAAAATCCCGGCGAACTTGAGGGCGCCGGAGTTCACTTCAGGGATCTCGACCGAAATACCATCCGGACACTGCAAACCATCCTTGCCCAGACCGTGAACCAAATGGGCCTCGGATGGTTTGAATCAGCGCGCTGAAGTCCGGATTACCGGCTCGTAACCGATGCGGCGAGATACTGCCGGTTCATTCGCGCCATATTCTCGAGAGTAATCCCCTTCGGACAGGCCGCCTCGCAGGCACCCGTATTCGAACAGCTCCCGAATCGTTCCTTGTCCATTTGGGCCACCATCTTCAGCACGCGCCGGTCCTTTTCGATCGCGCCTTGCGGAAGGAGCGCCAGATGTGACACCTTCGCCCCGGTAAAGAGCATCGCCGAAGCGTTTTTGCAAGCCGCGACACAGGCCCCGCATCCAATGCAGGCCGCCGCGTCGAAGGCGAGATCAGAATCAAGCTTCGGAACCGGAATACTGTTCGCATCCCTCGCGTTTCCCGTGCTGACGGAAACGAAACCGCCGGCTGCAATGATCCGGTCGAGCCCGGATCGGTCGACGACCAGATCCTTCTGGACGGGAAATGCACGCGCCCGAAACGGCTCCACGACCAGGGTCTCGCCGTCTTCGAATCGCCGCATGTGAAGTTGACAAGTCGCGGTATCGCGGTCAGGGCCGTGCGGGTTCCCGTTGATCGTCATCGAACACATGCCGCAAATGCCCTCGCGGCAATCGTGGTCAAAAGCGATCGGATCGCCGCCGAGCTTGATGATCTGCTGGTTAATGACATCAAACATCTCAAGAAACGACATGTCGGTCGAAATATCCTTCGCCTGGTGCGTTTCGAAATGGCCGATGTCCGACGAGCCGTTTTGCCGCCAAACTTTCAAGGTGAGATTGATCGTTTTCGCTTTGCTCATGACGTCTCCCTTATTTGTAACTTCGGGTTGCCAGCTGGATTCGTTCAAACTCGAGCGATTCCTTGTGCATTTCCGGTTCTTTGTTCTCGCCCTTGTACTCCCAGGCGGCGACATAGGCGAAACGCTCGTCGTCACGCTTCGCTTCGTTGTCGGGGGTCTGACTTTCCTCGCGGAAGTGACCTCCGCAGGATTCAGTCCGATGAAGCGCGTCGCGAGCCATCAGTTCACCGAGTTCGAAATAATCAGCGACGCGACTCGCCTTCTCGAGTTCCGGATTCAGGAAGTTCAGCTCACCGGGAACCCGTACATCCCGCCAAAACTCCTCGCGAAGCTTCGGAATTTCGACCAACGCCTTCTTGAGTCCCGCGTCGTTACGTGACATCCCGACGTACTCCCAAAGAATGAGTCCCAAGGCGCGATGGAACTCGTCAACGGTACGGCTGCCCTTCACGTTCAGGAGCTTCTGCATCCGCGTACGGGCATCGTTCTCCGCGGCGCGGAACGCGTCGTGCTTCGTGTCCACTTTCGGGAGTTTTGCGGACGTCAGATAGTCAGCAATCGTATACGGAATGATGAAGTAGCCGTCCGCCAAGCCCTGCATCAAAGCCGATGCTCCGAGACGGTTCGCGCCGTGATCGGAGAAGTTCGCTTCACCCAGCACGTGGAGCCCCGGAATCGTGCTCATTAAATTGTAATCCACCCAGAGTCCGCCCATCGTATAGTGCACCGCCGGATAGATTCTCATCGGGACTTCATACGGGTTTTCGTCCGTAATCTTTTCGTACATCTGGAAAAGATTCCCGTACCGTTCGGTAATCTTCGAATAACCAAGCCGTTTCAAAGAGTCCCTGAAATCGAGATAAACAGCCATTCGGCTTTCGCCGACGCCCCGTCCCTCATCCACCCTGAATTTGGCTTGCCGGGAGGATACGTCGCGCGGCGCGAGATTCCCGTAACTCGGGTAAACGCGCTCGAGATAGTAATCCCGTTCCTCATCCGGAACCTGGCTCGGCGGACGATTGTCACCCGCTTTTTTCGGAACCCAGACTCTGCCATCGTTTCGAAGCGATTCCGACATCAGGGTCAGCTTCGATTGATGTTCCCCTGAAACCGGAATGCAAGTCGGATGAATCTGCGTAAAGCAGGGGTTCGCGAATGCCGCGCCCTTCTTGTAAGCTTTCCAGATCGCGGTCGCATTGCAGGCCTTCGCGTTCGTTGAAAGATAAAACGCGTTGCCGTAACCGCCGGTCGCGAGAATCACGGCATCCGCCGCATGCGACTCGATCGCCCCGGTCATCAAATTGCGACAGACGATTCCGCGCGCGGCTCCGTCCACGACCACCAGTTCAAGCATTTCGCGGCGGTTGTAAAGTTCGACGGCGCCGAGCCCCACTTGCCGCATCAGCGCCTGATAAGCGCCGAGAAGCAATTGCTGACCGGTCTGTCCGCGGGCGTAGAACGTGCGCGAAACTTGCGCGCCGCCAAAGGATCGGTTGTCGAGCAGGCCACCGTATTCACGGGCAAACGGCACGCCCTGCGCGACGCACTGATCAATGATCGCGTTCGCGACTTCGGCGAGCCGATAAACATTCGCCTCACGGGCCCGGAAATCGCCACCCTTGATCGTATCGTAAAACAGCCGGTACACGGAATCGCCGTCGTTCGCGTAATTCTTCGCGGCGTTGATCCCCCCCTGAGCCGCGATCGAGTGCGCCCGGCGCGGAGAATCATGATAGGTGAACGCCTTCACCTCGAACCCGAGTTCGGCCATAGCTGCCGCCGCCGAAGCACCGGCCAGACCGGTCCCTACGACGATGACCTTGTATTTCCGTTTGTTCGCCGGATTCACCAGCTTCATCTGGAATTTGTGGCTTTCCCATTTTTGTTCGAGCGGCCCTTTCGGGACTTTAGAATTGAGCTTCATAAGGAACCTCTATTGTTTCATAAAGAAATAAACGTAAAGCGGCTGCAAGATGAATCCGACAGCCACGACGACCGCGTAAGCCACTCCGAGCTTCCTGATGGCTGGCGAATATTTCGGATGATTGAACCCGAGCGTTTGAAAAACGGATTGAACGCCGTGATTGAGGTGATAGCCGAGAAAAACGACGCAAAAGACATAGCTCCAAACATAAAAGGGGCTCTGAAAAACCTCTACCAACAGCCGGTGAATGTCTCGCATGAGGACGCCGTTATAGGTGACGTCGTAATTCGTCCCGTATTTGAAAGTCTTGAGATGCCAGGCGACAAAGAAGAAAATGACCACGCCGTGATAAAACATCGTCTTTGACGATAAGCTCACGGACTTTGCGCCTTTCGTCGTCAGGAACGTCCGATTTCCCCGTGCGGCCTTGTTCTCGATCGTAGTCCAGATTGTGAACGCGACATGGACTAGAAAAATTGCGAGCAACGCGAGCTCGATCGCGACGATAGCCGGGTTCGAAATCAGCGTGTGGCTATAGATGTTGTATGCCTTCGGGCTGACGAATAGGAGCATATTGCCCAACATATGCGTAAAAGCGAAAAGAGTGATCCCGATGGCCATCAGACCAATCACGTATTTCTTGCCGAGAGAAGACGCGAAAAAACCTGGACCGGAAGTCGATTGAATCCCGCTCATGTGATTCCCCTCATATTGAAACTGTTTGAAATTTTTCTATCGCAACACAGTGCCAGAGTCTATTGGGAAGTTCCGGTTCGCCTGACCACCAGAATCGCGGCAATCGAAGGAGCCCTGAATTCAATCAATTTCAGGCCGGCTCGTTCGACGAGCTCGGCCTCGAAGGGAATTTCTCGCCGCTGTTTTTGTATGTCGCGTTGCGCCGATGTTTGAGCCGAGTCGCTGGCCGGCATTTCGATCAGCACACCTATAATACGCGAACTCTTTCCCGAAACCTTTGCCAAAACAAAAGCTTTCGGCTGGAGGGCCTTTCCGCTTTTCTTCAGATTGAGCTCTCCTTCGAGCCCCGTCGCGCCACTCACCTTGAGACGAAGCACGGCCGGGCGGCTTTCCATCCTCGGCGATCCAGCTCCCGGCGCGATCCAGAACCCCGCCCAAGTCCCCGTCAGCTCAGGGTTGAGTCGGTCATCGGAACTCGATGTGATCTTGAGCCGCTTCGGCAAGACGGCTTCGCCTTTCAAACGCGCGGTGATCCAAGGGGTCTTTTCGTCGCCGAGATAGGTTTCGAGAACTTTATCGGCCCTCGAATCGTTCATCCGTTTGAGCGTCTCGGCCGCGGCAATCCGGGTTTGTGGATCGGGGTGTTTCAGAAATTGCGAGACAAACTCTTCTTCCTTCGCGCCCCGGGCGATGCCGACTGAGCGTATCGCGGCATTTCGAAGGACGTCATAAGCCGTCCGGTCGGCCTGCAGTTTGAGAAATTCGACACTCGCGGAATCGTCAAACCAGGCAAGTGCTTCGAGAAGCCGGAGCCGCTGATAGATCTGATCGGAAGCTTCATACATCCGGATGATCACGCCCGGCGCAGTCGGCCCGAGAGACCGCCACCAGTCCGGGCCTTCGGTCGGGTGCCTCACGCTGAGGGCTTCTGAAATGGTCTTCTCGAGCTCGGCATCGGTCGCCGACCAGGCGCGAGCCGAGAGCGTAAGAACGCAAACGAACAAAAATGCCAGGATGGTCGGGAAACGAAATCGCCGGAACTGTCTCATATCTTTCATACCGTCGCGATCTTCACTGCACAAAAGGATTGAACTTCATGATCGTACCCGAGTGCGGCGTCAGGAGATTTCCGTCCCCGGTTCCGTTGGTATAGGTCTTCGTCGACCACCACATCAAATGATTATACTGGCATTCGAGCGCGGCCGGACAATAAGTGCCAGTGGTCCGATTCGGACAAACATCCAGACAGCTCAGGCCAGTCGGCAAAAACGAAGTCGTATCCGCCGTGCACGAATTGATGGTGAGATAGCCCTTCGGGCCTTTGTTTGCGCAAACCGGAGTGTCGTAAACCCTGTCGTGCGTGGTGCCCGCCCGTTCACTAGGATGATTCAGGCCGAGATAATGACCCATTTCGTGAGAAATCGTCGCGCCCATATCGATAAAATCAGAATCCTGACTGGCGAGCTCGCAAGTCGCTCCCGGTGAACAGGACGGATTGAACTGATCAAGTTTGTTGAAGGTCGCGATCGCGACCCCACTCGATCCTGTCCCGTTGACCAGAGGCCCGCTGATCGCGCCGGCGAGTCCCACGACGGACATATTGCTGGTCTGGTCGCCGATTGTAGAGACGAGAAAAAGATTCAGGGCTTTTGACTCAAGCTCGGCCGGAAGGGACCCCGAGCCCGCCGCGAACATCTTTCCAAGATAATTTGCCGCGTTGTAATTATAATAATCGGCCGCGGCGAAAAGATCCCCGCCTTCGAGACAACCCCATTCGACCACTCGCACACTCCCGATCTTGATGCTCACCTGGTTGTAGTGAGCGAAAACGGACTTGAAAAGCAGATCCAGATTCTGCTGACCTTTAGGGGTGCGCGACGCGGCGACGTTTTTCGCGCCGACAAGGAAGACGTTGAGATCGATCGCGCCGTTAGCGGCCGCGGTATTCATCTTTTTCAAGGCCGTTACTTTCAGGCCGACGTCGTAGCCACTGACTTCAAGATAATCGCTCGCGATAATCACGTATTTCGCCGTGTAATTCACGCCTGACCGAAGCTTGCCATCCACAAAATAATGTTTGTTGAACGCGCACCCCGACCAGTCCGTCACGTTGTCGGGACCATCGGCCCAATTGCAGGTCGGAAAAGTATTCGAGCTCACGTACCCCAGTCCCATCTGCCGCTGTTCCCAATGAGTGAGGTCGAAAAAAGCGCTCGGCCAGGCGATCGAGCAAGTCCCGTTCAAAGAGCAACTCGTGTCGGAGCAATTATACAAACTCGAGTCTCCGCAATACCCGCCGGTGCCCGATTTGTTGAGATTGACGTATTCGTTCGTGCCGTCACTGAGCGAAATCAGCATGGGATAGGCACCGCCGCTCAGCCCTCCCGGAAATCCGGTCGCTTGCGCGACGAGAGTCAGGGATCCCCCGGCACCGAGGTCCTGAGTCATGTCAATGTTCACGGTCACGAGACTCGCGGCGAGTAGGGGATCTTCCCAACCCAGAAGCGGCCCCGTCCCGGTCAATACGGTTTTGGAAACGGAAATTGAAGAACTATGCGCCGAAGAGCCAGCGCCCTCGATCAACGGCGTCCAGGGTGTACCGGTAACGGGGCTGCACGTCTTTAGCGCCACCATTTCAGCCGCATTATCAGCGAAGTTGCCGCCGCATCCCCAGAGCACCACGATGAAGGGCAGGGAGACCGCGAGCCCGCGATAAAGCACAGCGCCGAGTCCACTGAAATAGCTCTTCCCACTCTGCTCCATAAACCCGGCTTCCTTCTCTCCCTTGCTTCTCTCAAGAATAAGTGTAACCGAGCGATCCGCACGAGGCTACTTGAATGGGTGTCGCGCATCCGAAGCCCCGGCTGGAACGGTGTCGGAAAATTGGCGCGCGTTCAGTCAAGTGACTCCATCATCAGGATATCTGCGCCGCGTCAAGCTGCATGAATCAATCTCACTCTGCCTTCAGAAACAACTCAGGAGTGAGTCGGGACTCGATATTGTTTTTCGTCAAAAATTTTGAAATCTCTTTCCTCATCTCGGGGCTCAGTCGCTCCCGCGCGCGCGCGGCGAGTTCCTTCAACCCGGAGGCCAAGCCGGCATCCTTCGGATTACCCGAGTTCGCGAGGAATCGGGCGGCATATTCCAAGGCACCGGAGACATTCCCGACATACCGGTCAAGAGTCGCCCCGCCGAAACCTTCATCAGAAATATCAAGTCTCCCGGCTTTTTGCGCGAGCTGCGCCACGAATTCGGCCTGCTCCATGCCGTCCTCCAGATCAGGAACCAGGCGCAATTCCAGATCATGCGCTGCCACGGGTTCCTTGAACTCGCCGGGTTTGTAGTAGACCAAACCGCGGTCGTTCACTGGCGTTTTCGAAAAGTTCGATGCGGCAATATAACTCGGTGGTGTCACGTTATCGATTTCGGAATATCGCCTTGCCAAACCCAGAACCACTTTAGTCTCGAGCGCCCGGGCAACGGCAAGTCCCTGGCGCGTGTTGATCGCTCTCACCGGAAGCCCGACGTGAATATGTACTTCCGCCGCCGCCTCTGTCGCTTTGTAGAATTTTTTCATTTCATCCGCAAACACCCGGGGCACCTGCTCAGAGGAGGGATGGGTGAATTCAATGAAGCCTCCGTCGATATGGGCACCGAGATTCAAGCCTTTCCGGGCCATTGCGTTTTTTAAGGGCTCCACCAAATCCCGGTTGACGTTGAATCCGACGTTGTTCAATGCGGAATGCTGCACTTTATCCCACAAAACAGCGAAATAGAATGCATTGAGGTCTGTCGGGATCAGCGGTTTCGACGGGTCCACTCCCTTGCGGAGGGCGAACGCGATGAACTGTTTTCTCGAAAGCCCGAACTCGCGCATCAATTGTTCTATGGAATACGTATACCTCGATGTCTCTTCTTTCAGGGCAGCCCAGCCTTCAGGATCGTCTCGTAACAGTCGATACACGATCGCGTTCCCGACCTCGGAATCATGAGAAAAAGTGAGCGGAACTTTCGAACCGTCATTCGCCGTCAGAAGAACGGGCTGGCTCTGCTTCCAGAAGTTCGGCGATACAGCCGCCTCGATATTTTTTATCCGAAGCTGGCTCAGTTTCTTTCGGGCGCAGTCCCCGGCATGGCTCGCGGGAACGAGCCCGACGCACACGAGCGCCAATAAAAGGATACAGTGGACGGTCTTAATGGTGAAATCCACGATGAGGACTCTGCTCGCCGACCCACTGCCGAAGCTCGCAACGGGCCTGTTCACCGGAGACCCTGATCAGGGCGAAGGTGAGAAGGTATTGTTGACCCAAACTCGTCCAGTCCAGGTTGATCATCTTCGTCCAGGTCCCGGTGTTGATATACTGCTTTCCATCCGGGTAAATCTTGTAAATCGGCTTGTGTACGTGTCCCATGATCACCGTCTGCACACCGGTTTGCGTATCCAGGATCGTGCGTGCCTGCTTTTCAAGATCCAGAAAAAGAGCGGTTTCCTGCTTCAGAATCTCGGCCGTGGTTTTGAAGCTCGCATGCCGCTTCCGGCTGTAGGTGAACCGGGTTTTCAAAAAATAGAAGGCCGAAAGAAAAACATACCGGATCGTGAACCAGGGATCGAAAAGAAGGCCGAAAAAGACGAAAATTTTTACCGGCCTGACTTTATCAAGGAATTCCCGTTCCCATTTGAGACGATTGACGATCTTGAGCACGTAAACGCTTCCCCACGGGAGATTCAAAAGGGGTTCATCGAGATACGGCTCAAGAAGCGGCTTTTCGAAATCGAGCACGTGAACGGCCTCGAACTGATTTCCGTGCCGGATTTCAATCCCCCCCTCGATGCGAATCCGGTCCCTGTCGGCGATGATCTCGACCTTGTCGCTCGGGAACTTCGCTTCGGGATCCCATTCCCGAATGATCCGCTCACGGACCTTGGGGAAGAACAGATCGGCGTCATGATTGCCGATCATGTAAGTGATTCTTTTGTTCGGCTTGGCGGCGAAACGCTTCAAGGCCGCCATGACCTTCGCGTGTCCGGCGATGATCGCTTCGAGCTTGTGCAGCGAGATCTGCTCCGTAATCGCGTCCTCGAACTCTCCAAAGTACGGCACATTCAAAAAGTCAAGAAAATCACCGTTCAGGAAGAGCTCGACGTCGACGGGGCCCTCGGCGCTCTCGTCATAGAAACTCGTCGAGAAATAATCGAGAAAATCTACCATTTCGTCGTCGAACTTGAAGTCCTCATGTGGATTGAGCCGGCCTTCGAAAAACTTGCCCGCCGACAGATGACAATCGCTGATGACGAGTTTAATCTTGTCCACGATTTTTATTATAGCCTACAATCAGAATTCAATGAGCCAGATTGCTGCACGGATCTTCATTTTTTTTTATTGCCTCTCCTCTCTGACGGGACACGCGGCCGCAAACACTCCCCGGCTCCCATCCCGCCCCAGCCCCAACCCGGCAAAAATTTCCACCCATTTTCTCCTCCCGAATACTGGGACATCCATGGTTCTTCAAAAGGAGATCGCGGCGCTCATTCAGGAATACAACGCGATTCACCCCAATTCCCAGGTTCAGCTGATCCGGAGAGGCGACCCATTCTCATCGTTGCGGGATCTCATCGCCATGTACCTGGCCGGCGATGCTCCCGAGATCGCGGTGATCGAATGTGGCGAAACGCCCGCTGCCGACGCGACGGGATTATTGAAGCCCTTCTCGCGTCTGCCTCGCCACTCAATGCCGGCGGCCTGGTCGATTTCTCCGCACTCGCAGCCCGAGATGGCGCTTCCGTTCGAAAGAACGCTTCCCGTGCTCGTGGCCGACCAGGAAGTTCTGTTCCGCCTGAAGCTGGAGGCCAACCGATTGCCGAAGACCTGGAATGAATTCACGGCGGTCGCGCAAAAACTCTCCTCATTGCTCAACAATGAGAGCCGGGATAAGCCGCCCACTGATCAATATGCGCTCGCTTTGCCGCTCCAGGGCACGCGCGGATTGTGGCTTTTTGAAGCCTTGGCTGGAAAGCCTCTCTGGAAGAGAGAACCCGGAGGACTCAAGTCGGAGCGCAAGCTTTCTGAGCCGATTTCCGTTCTTCAGCGTTTGCTGGACACGCCCGGATTGGCCCGCCCCGAAGAAAGCTGGGAGCGCGCGGTGCAAGCCTTTCTCGACCGAAAAGCCCCGCTTCTGGTCACCGCGCTCGACGCCCTTCCTCAGATCACGTCCCAAGCGACTTTTCGCTGGATCGCGGCTCCCATGCCTCGTATCAGCGAACGCGACAGCCCACAATGGGCGACCCTGCAGGGCGGGACAAATCTCGTGATCACGCGGAACTCCCCCGAGGTGAAATCATTTCTGGAGTTTTTCTACTCGCCGGGAGTCGCGGCGCGCTGGATCGCTGCGGGAGGATATTTCCCGCTCAACAACAGTCAAAAAGGCATTGTTTTGAAAAACTCCACGCTGCCCCACTATGCGTCGATTATTTCAGCGCTTCAGCCCGACGCGCACCGCACAAGCGACGTCGAAGTAGTTCGCGCGCGTTCAGCCTGGATACAAGGCCTGCAGCTCCTCTTTGGCGATGCCTCGAAGCGACTCTCGAGTGAGGACGTTTTCATCCAGCTGGATCGACTGCTCGGGACTCAATAGCAAAGCAATTGACCCGGCCCAAAATCCGTATTAGGAACTCCAGTATGGCAGAAAAAAGCAAAAAATGGCCTGATAACGCTCCCGGTCCCTACTTCGTGGACGATCAATGCATTGATTGCGACGCTTGTCGCGCCGAGGCGCCCGATAATTTCACCCGAAACGACGAGCGCGGCTACTCCTACGTCGTGAAGCAGCCTGCGTCGCCCCAAGAAGAAGCTCAGTGCAAATCGGCCCTCGAGGCCTGTCCGGTCGAAGCAATCGGAAAAGAGTAATCAGCCGTTCGCCCTGAGCGGAAACCTTGCCCGCACCATATAGCAGGAGCCTCCCGGCCCTGGAATGCTTTCGTACAGGATTGCTTCGCGAATCAAGGAAACCCCGAACTCGCTTTTCTTATAGCACGAAAGAAGATCGCCGACCGATGCGGCCCTCCGGATTTTCCCGATCGTCAGGTGGGCGGAATAGGCGCGATCCTCGGGAGCAAAACCGAGCTTCTCCATCGCTGATTCGACGGCCTTCGCGAGCTGCTGAAGCTTGCCGCTGTCATCGGCGCCAACCCAGATCACCCGCGCGTGGTTTTCTCCCGGAAAGGCCCCTACTCCGGCCAGTCGCAATTCGAATTCGGGGAATTCGCCGAACAGCGATCCAAGTGCTTCCTTGATCATGGCAAGCTTTTCAGGTTCCGTGTTTCCCAGGAATTTCAGAGTGAAATGAAAATTCCCGGGCAACATCCATCCGACTTGCAGGCCGGTTCTTTCACATTCGACCCGCAACCGCGCCGCGGTTTCAGCCACGCGCTCGAGAACGGCCGGATCGGGCGAAACGCCGATAAACAGCCGGAGTTTGCCGCTGTTCACAAAAATCCGCTCTTCACAAAAACCCTAAGAAGCGCAACGGAAATCCCAGCGTCACGCCCATACTCCTCGAGGAATACTGTTCGGAATCAAGCTTTTCTTCCCAGGCGATGTAGTTGATCTCGCCGAAGAGCGCTCCGGAACCCCAACGAATCCAGGTATTGTAATAAGCTTTCCCCTGAATCGAGGGATAAATGAAACCACCCAAGGTCAAATTACGCGCTCGTCCGAGGAAATCGTAAACAACGACCTCAGCGCCTTGCGGGGCGCCCAGCAGAAAATAATATTGGCCCCCGGTACGAAAAGCGATTGAGTGCACGCCCAGCATCAGATTCACCGCGACACGGCGATCGAGGGTCCGGATGTATTCGCTGCTCAGATAAATCCCGAAATCCGAGATGAGTTGCGCGTTCGCGGTGACGGCGCCAAAGGCGACCAGGCGCATGCTCTCCGTGATGAAGTAGGACGAATAAAGCGTGGGCATGAGCGTGGTATTTGAAACCTCATGGCTCTCATCCCTGAAATTGAAGGCATACGGTCCGATCCCCAGGCTCACCGCCCCGTGATGGAGCTGCCTCGGAACGGAATAGCGCAACCGCATCTCATGCGAGCCGGCCCGCAGCAGAATCGTCCCGGGATCCGCATAAAGACGGAGCGGCCATAGCGACATTGAAGAAGACGGGGTTTCGATTCCCCCAACGAGGATGGATTGTCCGACATTGTCCCAATACACCATCACTTCCAGACTTGAAGTGCGGTAAATCGACTCGGTGTGAACCATCCGGCATCCGATGTAAACCCATTCATCCGCCTTGAACCCAATCGATTCGGTCTTGAGCCCGTACCGCGAGCAACTCGTATCCAAGTACACGCGAGCCGTTTTGGACTCACTGCGCGGACGGAACACAACACGCAATTTTCCCTGGATATCCTTTGTGACACCCCTGTCAGGGGCACGGACGCCCTCTCGAAAAGGCCGGATCCTGAGTTCGATCGGATTCTGGTCACCGGAAATCAGCGCGACCGGGATTTCCGCCCGCCCTTGGTGACCGCCTTGCACCGAGACGGCCTGAGAAAAACCGGCACTCGTGATCCGGCCACCTTCGATTCGATCGATCTCGAACAAAATCCTCGCCCTCGGCAAAACGAGCAATTCGGAGACCCTCACCCACTCAAGGCTCCTTTCCTCGATCCTCGCCGTCACGCCCGGAATCGGCTCTCCAATCCACTCAATCCGAAAATCTCCGACTTCGAAATCGGTCGGCGCGAACGCGGTCGGAACCGATTCCGAAAGAACCTCCATCGAAAGCTGAGGTGGAATCGAAAGAACATAGGCCAGCGCGCGATCACCCGAGGTCAAGAACGCCAAACCGAATGTCACCAAAAAAACCGAAACTGCGCTCATCTGTTTTGTTCGGATCAACATTCGCCCCACTCCCCACTGTCATGAGAAAGTTATCATGTCGGAATCCTGATATTTAATGTACCATGTTTTCTGATCAACTATCACTGTCCAAGAACAAATGACTAAGAACGTACCATCCCCGATTCTGGTTTTGCTGGCGCTCATCACGGTTCAGATCCTCTTCGGGGTCAACTACGTCGTTTCGAAAGTGGTCGTCGAGGCGTTTCCCCCACTCGTTTGGGCAAGCGCCCGAATCATTGTTTCCGCCGGAATCATGCTCTGGATCGCTCAGCTCTCCGGAACCGATTCGCCCAGGGGCAAGGAATTTTTCGGCCCGCTCGTTATCTTCGCCCTGCTCGGGATCATCATCAATCAATCGTCGTTTCTGGTCGGCCTGCGGTACACGACGGCAACAAACAGCGCGATTCTGAACACCCTGATTCCGATCGTGACTTTCGCGATCGTGACCATCCGAGGACAGGAAAAGCTAACCCCGACGCGCGCGCTGGGCTTTGTTTTCGCCTTCGGTGGCGTCCTCATCATGCGGAAGATCGAGGATTTTTCGCTTTCTGATCAAACGTTGATCGGCGACCTCCTGACAATCCTGAATTGCGTCAGCTATGGGTTTTTTCTCGCCTACAGCAAATCCTTTTTCGAGCGGTACAGCCGGATGTGGACGACCGCTTGGCTATTCCTTTACGGAAGTGTCGGACTGACCGTGTTGGCCTTGCCGGATTGGATCGGGTTCAAAATGCCCGAACTGAGCCCCCTCCTGGTGGGATGTATGGCCTTCGGCGTGATCGGAGCAACGCTCCTGACCTATTTTCTGAATTTCTGGGCACTGGCATACGCAAATGCCTCGTCCGTTGCGATCTTTATCTATCTTCAACCGATCGTGGCGGCTGCCCTCGCGTGGCTCTGGTTCGGCGACTCCGTGACTCTCCGGACCACGCTCGCGAGTCTTCTGATTTTCGCGGGAGTGCTTCTCGTCATGAAGGTTAAAAAACCACCACAAAAAGAGGCCTAATTGGTTGAACTTGCAGAACTTTTTACTGTAACAATCTGCTTCAAAAATCGTCCCGATTGCGATAGACACATTTCTTGCAATTCCAGAAATGAGTATCTGACATGAGTGCTACATTTAATTACGATCCCACTTACGCCATTATCCTGATCGCGCTGCCGCTGATCCTGGTTTTAGCCTATTCGGTTCGCGTTCTAATGAAGGGCCGAGCCCATTTTGATCGAGTTGATCGACAAGGAAGCGGCCGTTTTCTCAGCAAGAGCGTCATGGAAATGGGCTATTGGGGCATGCAGCCCTTCGCCAAACTCCTCGTTTTCTTTCAAGTCACGCCGGACCAGATCTCCTGGTCTTCCATTCTCTTCGGTTTTCTCGGCGGAGCGTGCCTCGTGTTCGGGCACTTCGGCTTCGCGGCCGCTTTAGCCGCGATCTCAAGCATTCTCGATTCGCTCGATGGAATGGTCGCAAGGATGACAGGCACTTCATCCGAAGCGGGGGAAGTGCTGGACTCCGCCATGGACCGGTACGTCGAATTCTTTTTCCTCGCGGGTCTCGTCATCTATTACCACGAGATCATGCCGCTTATGATCCTCACCCTGTTCGCGCTGCTCGGTTCGTTTATGGTGAGTTACTCCTCCTTGTTCGCCAGAGCCGAACAGGTAAAACTTCCGCCCGCAAAATGGAGCATGCGCCGCCCTGAACGTCTCGTCTACCTCGTGACCGGTGCCGCGCTCTCCCCTGTCACTATTCCCTGGCTGGAGCGAGTTCGCGAGTTCCCCGTCGCGATCGGCCATCCGATGGTGATCGCGCTCGGCGTCGTGGCTGTCTTTGCGAATTTCTGCGCCGTGGAGCAGTTCTTCCATACAATGAAAGCGATTCGCGTCCGCGAAGCCGAAGAAAAGGCCGCTCGCAAAGCCGAGCAGAACGCGGGTCATGAGCTGGAAATGATCGAGCACCAAGCGCCCTCCCGGCCTCATCGTTGAGAGTGGGGGTTACGCTTCAATGAGCACCCTGGATTTGGCACGACCGTCGTTGATCAAGACATTCAGCCGCTCGCAAGTGGCCTCTTTCGTGGCGACCATGGCCGATTTCGGCCTCCTGTTTTCCCTCGTTGAGTTTTTCGGCGTCTGGTATGTCCTCGCGACCGCGCTCGGCACTCTGACCGGAGGCGTGACGAATTTCCTGCTGAACCGACATTGGAGTTTTCAGGCGGGACATCGAAAATGGCACGGCCAAGCGCTGCGTTACACCCTGATATCGGGAACCAGCATGATTCTGAACACCGGGGGCGTTTATCTCGTCACCGAGTATGGGCATATCCACTACTCGATTTCGGTGATCGTCGTCTCGATTGTGATCGGCGTTTTTTTCAATTTTCCCTTTCAAAGACATTTTGTTTTCAAATAATCGAAGGAAGAAACCATGTCGAACATCAGCCAGCCAAAAAAACAGAAAGCCGTTTTAAAAACGGAAATTCCCGGACCCAAAAGCCGCGCGCTCGTTGAACGCGAAAACCGGCATGTCGCACCGGGACTCCAACGCTTCGCCCAGATGGCCGGAATCGTCATGAAACAGGGCCGCGGCAACACCATCACGGACGTCGACGGGAACTCCTTCATCGACATCATCGGCGGAATCGGCGTGAACGGACTCGGGCACAGCCACCCGAAGTTCGTGAAGGCCCTCAGTGATCAGGTCCAGGAATGTTCGGTCGGGAGCTTCAGTTCAGAACCGCGAGTGGAATTCTTCGAACGGCTCGCCGAACACGCGCGCACGCCCCAGCTTCATCGGGCGCAGCTTTATTCGAGCGGCGCCGAAGCCGTTGAATCGGCCCTGCGCCTCGCCAAGTGCCACACTGGAAAATACGAATTCGTGAGTTTCTGGGGCGGATTCCACGGGAAGACCATGGGCGTCCTTTCGCTGATGGGTTCTGATTTCAAGGAAAAGCTCGGCCCCATGGTGCCGGGCGCGACCATTGCTCCGTATGCCTATTGTTACCGCTGCCCTTTCAAACTGAAGTATGAATCCTGCAGCCTGGCCTGCGCCGAAATCGCGCGCAAGCAGATCAAAATGAACACGACGGGAAACGTCGCGGCCTTGATCGTCGAACCGATGCAGGGTTCAGCCGGAAATATCATTCCCCCCAACGACTTTCTCCCCGCACTGAAATCAATCGCGAAGGAAATCGGCGCGCTACTCATCACGGATGAGATGATCACCGGGTTCGGACGCACCGGCAAATACTGGGGCTCCGAGCACTCGGGTGCCGAACCGGATATCATCACGATCGGCAAGCAGTTCGGCGGCGGTCTTCCCATCAGCGGCGTGATCTCGCGTGACGAGATCGTGAACGCAAAACCCTGGTCAAATCCTTCGGGCTCCTCCTCGAGCTACGGCGGTAATCCGCTCGCCTCGGCTGCCGCGGCGACGGCCCTTCGGATCATCGATGAAGAAGGCCTGGTCGAGAACTCCCGGCGCATGGGAGCCTACTTCCTCAAGAAACTCGAGCCGATGCAGGACCGTTATCCCTTTATCGGCGAAGCACGCGGCGCTGGACTCTTCCTCGCCGTCGAACTCGTCAAGGACAAGGTGACTCGCGAGCCGCTTCCGAAAACGGTCACCCACCGGATTTTCAACGAGTGCGTGAAGCGCGGCCTTCTCACCATGGCTTACGACGCGAAGTTCAGGATCCAGCCGTCAATGACCATCGACGAGGGAACGATCGACAACGCGGTCGCGATTCTTCACGACGTCTTCGACGCGATGGAAAAAGAGGGTTATTGGAAGCAGGCGTGAGTCGTCAGCGCTTACCTGGGCCACGCTTTGCAGTTTGGCCTGCATGACTCAACTTCAACAACAGCCTGAACCCGATCGCCGTCCATCACCCGATCCGGAGATAAAGCCGCCCACTCAAAACCCGGAAATTCAGCCGCGACGCGAGCAGCCGGAAATATTCCCGAACATCACCTCTCCCGAGATCAATCCCCAGAAATCTCCTGAGATCACGCCTCCAGAGATGCCGCCCGAGCAGCCGCGGCGTGAACCGGGAATCTGACCGGCCAAAATCGGCTGTGATTTTAGCCGCTCTCTGGTTAGACTGAGGTTGGCTTCTCGCCGTGAACAGCAATCAGGAGCGCTCGAAATGATAAAACGCGAACCTCTATTGACGTCGATTCTTTCCCAACCCACCGCGCCGTTTCGCGAACGAAACGTCATCCGGACGATTACGGCTGAGTTCGAGAAAGCGGGCGTCCCGTATTTCGCGGACCCGATCGGCAATATCGTGGTGGGAGTCGATTCCCAAAAGAGCTACAAAAAGCTCCTCGTGACGCGAAGCCCGTCCGAGCCGCTTCGCGTTTTCATCGCACATATGGATCACCCGGGCTTTCACGGGCTGGAATGGAAATCGGAGTCCGACCTGCTGATAAAATGGCACGGCGGATCGCCGGTTCATTCGCTCGAAAACGCGGGCGTTTTCGTCGCGGACTCGACCGGCTACCTAGCTGAAGGAAAAATCGTTTCGGCGGAACTCCGGCCGAATGGCCTCGCTATCGACAAGGCTCTCGTTCACCTCGAAAGTCCCGAGAGTCTGAAATCCGAATACCCCGACCCTGAAATGCTCTTTGGCGCGTTTCGCTTTCGCGAGCCGATCTGGACCGAGGGTGACATTTATTACACGAAAGCCGCCGACGATCTCGTCGGTTCGTTTACGATCGCCTCTTTGGCCCTCGACCTCTGGTCGCGAGGAAAAAAGCCGAAAATTCCCTTCCTCGGGCTCCTGACCCGCGCCGAGGAGGTCGGGTTCATCGGCGCCATCGGACATCTTGAACTCGGCTGGCTGCAGAAAGCGAAACGGCCCCTGCTATGCGTTTCCCTCGAAACCTCACGTACGCTCCCCGATGCCGAAATCGGCAAAGGCCCGGTCGTCAGGCTCGGCGACCGCTTCACCGTCTTCGACGCGAAATCGCTTCGGGTGTTCCTTGATGTCGCAGAAAAGGCGCTGCCCGGCCGATTCCAGCGCAGAGTCATGGACGGAGGAACCTGCGAGGGAAGCGCGGCAACCGTTTATGGGTTCCCAACGGTCGCTATTTCGATTCCACTCGGCAATTACCACAACCAGAGTTTCGAAGGCGGTCCGGATTCGCTCGGCCCGCTCGGGCCCGCACCGGAATTCGTACACCGCGCCGACGTTGCCGGAATGATCGAGCTTTGCCATGCGCTTCTCAAACCCAAGCTCCCCTGGAATTCTCCCTGGGAAAAGAAACGTGGGGACTTCAAAAAGCTTTTCCGCGGCTCGCGGAAACTTCTCAAGAGCGGACCCTGAATGAAACTCAACCTCAGCCTCAAACTCAAACCGTGGTCGAAGCGTGCTTCGAACGTCCTCAAAGAGACCTGGGCGCACATGCGAAAAGCGAAGCTCCTGCTTGTCGCATCCAGCCTGGCTTACACGACGATTCTCTCGATTATCCCGCTGCTTGCCGTAAGTTTCGCGATCTTTCAGGCCTTCGGCGGGCTCGACAAACTTTACGACACGCTTTCACCGTTGATTCTGCAGAATCTGACCGAAGGCACCAGTCAGGAAGTGATCGATACCCTGAGGGGCTTCATCGCAAACGCCCACGCGAACGCAATCGGCGCGGGCGGCCTGATCGCCCTCATTCTGACCAGCATGAGCATGCTTTCGAGCGCCGAGAACGCGATCAATCAGGTTTGGCAGACGACGAACACACGATCCGTTTTTCAGCGTGTCTCGGCCTATTGGCTCTTTATCACCCTGGGCCCGCTGGCGCTGGCCGTAATTGTCGGCGCGGCGACCTCGACTGATTTCCCGCTGACCAAGCTTCTTCCGAGCGGAACCGGCATTTTCGTCATCACGGTTGCGCTCTTTTTCGTGATTTACAAATGGGTCCCGAATTGCGTCGTCAAATGGCAGTACGCCCTGCTTGCCGCCTTCGCGACTTCGATTTTCTGGAATCTGGCCCGTCTCGGTTACGCGCTTTATACGAAGAAAGTGATCACCTATAACAAGATTTACGGAAGCCTCGGCGCCATTCCGATCCTACTCCTTTGGATCTACATTGTCTGGTTGATCATCCTGACCGGTGCGGCCCTGAGCGCGGCGATGCAAAAGCAATTTAACGCGCGTGTCACGAACGGCAATTAGATCAGAAGAAAAATTTCGTCCCGAGATTGATTCCGGTTCGCCGGGATTCGGCTGCGATTCCGGAAACGACCAGCTTGTCGGAATCCGAAAAGTAGTTCCCGAAAACCCGAAAAAACCGGAAGTCGATGAAGGCGCCGCCCTCGTGACGAGCCCCCGAAAGAATGCTCCCCGAGGCCCCGGGAAGCGAATCAAAATGATGGCGATAGAGTCCTTCGATTCCGAAAAAACGATTCAGGTAAATCGAGCCGGCCACTCCCGCGAACGCGTTTCTTGAATCGAAAGTGTTGTTCTGAAAACTGCGAACCCCGGCCTGTAATGTAATGTTCGTGCCTTGCGCATGAAAACCGAAGATCCGCAGGAAAAAAGTCCCAAGCAGATCGACATCACGAGCATCCGTCGCGTTCACCGAGCTCCGGCTGACGCCAAGACCGAAGATCGAGGCATAAGCCGTGGCCCCGAGGCGGGCCCCTTTCGCAGGCACGGCTCCAACCCGCTCGCCGGACTCGTACACCCCTTCAATGATAAATTCATAAGGTGTCGGCGAATGAAGCGCGAGCCAAAGATCCATAAGACGCATCCGGTCCCGCGTCTCGAGCCACTCGGCAAGTGTCCAGCGGTTCTTTGCTTTCTCTTCCTGCTTTTTCACGACGAAGGTGTAGATTTCATCCGCCTGCGAACCGGGAGAGGCGACCAAGAGAGCCACAAGAGCCAAAAGAATAGCGGGAAAGAAGCGAAGATTTTTCAGCATATCCGGATTATATCAGATCACCTGCTGCTATGCATCCCGCTGCGCCTCACTCCTCACGCGAACCCAATCCTGTTCACGCGGCAACCGAAACGCCTTTTTCATGAACAGTACAAAGTCGTCGTTCAGAAACTTCGGACCGGGACTCAAGACCATCGATGTGTCAGGGTTTTTTCGCAAGACCCGGAGACGGTCCATCTTGCCTTTTCGCCTGACCTGCGGGGTGAATTCATAGTGATATGAACCGCCGTCCGCTTTACGCAATGTATGCTTATAATCATGGGCCTTGAGGTACGCATCCACCTGACTTGGAAAGGGCGCCTCGATGCGAAGAACATGTCGAAACGCATCGTCACGACCTGCCATTCCGACGACTTCTCCCCAATTCGCGAGCTCCTCATTCACGCGCCCGCGTATCAACTCGGATGCCAGTGAACGTTCCAGCTCGGGCAGGGACTTGCGGTTCCAGCTCAGCGTGAGAACGTCCTCTCCCGTCACGTACACCGGCTCCTCTGAGTTACCGGCCCAATCGCTCATACGATAGCCAGCGTAGCCCTCGATGAGCTTTGGTTCGGCCAGCATGAGCGAACGCGCGACGGCGGTTCCAAGCATCCTTCTCGAGAGACCTCGGGCGGCCGAGCCGGCGCGGACGCGAATACGGACTTCCCCCTCGTCCCCCCTCGAACCCCGGACGCGCGCCTTGAAAGCATCCAGCGAATATTCGCGTTCCTGCTTCGAAAGTAAAATATCGCGTGCATGAAATCGGGTGGGGCAACCACCGCAATGCAGGCAACGCGCTTTCGTCCAGCGGCGGCCGAGACAGTAATCCTTCTCGACAAAACGCAAGCCCGATTGAAACTGCTCAAAGAGAAATTCCCTCTTTACGCCCGTTTCGACCCTGGTCCAGGGCTTCCCGCGACTTTCCTCGAACGAGAAACCTCGAAGCGCATGCGCCGGATCAACGCCGGTTTCGTGCAAGCCCGTTTCGAATTCCCTGACAAAGCTTTCCGGAATTTCGCGGTAATATACGAAGCCCGTCTTCTGAACCGCGCGGCAGAGCGCCATTCCGATACGGGGATCAGAAGCCCGGGCGAGAATCTGCGACACTTGATATTCCGGAAGATCCGCGGCTTCACGGAATTCGAACCCGTTGCGGCGCACGATGGCTGATACTTTCCGGATAATACTCGCATAATGACCGGCCGGATAGGCATCCCCGAACTCCAGCGGCGTCCAGGGGAACCGAACCAGCGGAGTCACGGAGAATATCAACCGTGCCCCCGCCGCCCCCCCCGTGCGCATGGCTTTCACGCGCTCGACGAAATCCGAGAATTCCGCGAAATCCGCGTCTTCCTCCAGCCCGGTCGCAATCAAAAAAATCTTGATCTCGCGCGCCTTCGATCTGAAGATCGCGCCGAGGCCCGTGATCACCTGCTCTTCCTCGAGGTTCTTATGAAGGTATCGTCTCAAGCGCGATGAGATCCCCTCGAGCCCACACGTGAAGTTGGACTTCTGGAGGACGTGCTGGAATTCAGCCATTCCCGGATCGTGCGCGAGAATATCGAACCGCTGGCTCTTCAAGCCGATTCTCCGGAACAGCGGAACAAGATCCCACAGAATCCGGTAAAACTCCGAATGCATGTTGAAATTGAAGCTATAGAGTTCAATTCCGTCCAACCCCATCGCCGCCTTCATCGCGCGCGCGGCTTGGGATATTTGCAACGCCTTTCGTTCGCGATAAGGTTTGCGGTCCCAGGATTCCGCGCAAAAACTGCAGAAACACGGACATCCTTCACTGATTTGAACCGGGCTGCTCCCCACCACATCCGAATCGAAAGGGACCAGACCGCGAATCAACGTCGAAGCCTGATTGAGATCACGCGAATATGATTTCCTGGCTTTCTTTGCTGATTGGGCGGATTGGGCCGATTCCGGCTCGTCCGGAAGAATAAAACCGTGAATTTCAGCCGCAAGACGTTTCAAAAGGTCATCCTTCGGGAGCCGCTCGGTTTTGGCGGCCGCCATCATTCCCAGCAAAGCCCGGATGTCCTGGTCACCTTCGCCGACAAAAACCCCATCGACCCAGGCGTCGGGGCCCCACGCGGCAGAGCTATAGAGCGCGCTTGCTCCTCCGAGAATAATCAACGGCACCTCCGGCCGCCGCAGCCTCTCGCGTTTGCTCAGCGGAATGCCGCTCTTCCCGAGAACCGTCGGCAGATTGATCAGCTCCTGCACGAGCGAAAGAGAGAAACCGATGACGTCGAAACCCATCGGACCCTGTTTGCTCTGAGTCCCGAGCAACCAAGGCACTTCTGCTCCCTCGAATTGCGCAAACAACGCACGGTCCTGTTTCGGCGGAAGATAGCTGAGATCGGGGCAAACGCCCGGAATTCCGGCCGCGATCTGGTAAAGGAGCGAATGGGTAAAAGAGGCTACGGTATCGACATAGGTCGAAAGACGCGCGAAAAGGATCCTGAACTCGCGCTCCCCGTATTCCTGACGCGCCAGTGTGTTGAGTTCGCCGCCCCGAAGCCAAACGCCATGCCCCGTCAGTTCGGGATGGACCCTTTCATAAAAAGCCGAAAAATCCGCTCTTTCGCTCGACATACCGCGTAGCAACCATGCCATAGCGATGAGTCCGATTCAATGGGGAAGCCCCGCGCTTGCCAATTGCGCGCCTGATCGTTACAAAGATCGTTATGATGGATTCCGAAAACCCGCTCAGCGCGCAAATCAACGAAATCGCCCGGTCGCTTGTCGCACGACTTCCCGGATTGAACTGCTTTTTGTGCGCTGTTGAGTCTTGCACGGGTGGTCTGATCGCGGACCGGATTACCGAGGTCCCCGGATCATCCGACATGTTTTGGGGCAGTGTCGTGGCATACGAAAATTCGGCGAAAGAAGGTCTGCTGGACGTGCCCGGTCAGGTCCTTCTCAGTCGCGGCGCGGTTTCGCCCGAGGTGGCGCAAGCGTTGGCTGAATCCGGGCTCAGGAATATGAAGAACGCCTGGGCTACGGCCCGTTCAACAGGGCGCAGCGTTCCCCGGCGTTTCGCCTGCGTCGCGACGACCGGAATCGCGGGTCCGAGCGGGGGAACGGATCAAAAACGAGTCGGGCTCTGCTACATCGCGCTCGCGGTGGACAACGAGTCCGCTACAGTGCGCGAAGTTCAAGCGCCCGATGGGCTCGGCAGGACCGGGAACAAACAGTATTTCGCTCGCGCCGCATTGGAATGGGTGGCACAAGCGTTGCTTAAGTAATCCCCGTGGCGGAATCAAGAATCAGCCCTACCGAATTTTCCCTGATCAAAAAAGAACTCGAAGCGCAGGGGGAGCTGCTCTCGTCCGAAATCCTTGAACGAAAAGCGCAGGTCGAACAACTCCGGATGGAAATCGCCGCGCTGAAGCGAACTCTTGAAAAACTCCAACCCGGGTTCACCGAGAGTTATCGCGAGATCTACGCGGACGAACTCCAGGAATTCAACCCCGATCTCGGATAGGCGCCTCGATACCGCTTGATCTCACGAGCCAAATCTGGGACTTGAATCCCATGACCGCGACGTTTTACCTGACTTTGATTCTGGCACTCCTGATTCTCGAATACCTTCTCGACACCCTCACCGACCTGCTCGACCTGCGGCATTTTCACGAAGAACTTCCCGTGGAATTCAAGGGTTTCTATGACGAGGAAAAATACCGGACAGCCCTTCATTACCAGCGGGACTGGATGATTTTTGATTCGGTGAAAAGGACCTTCCTGATCACCGTGACCATTGCCTTCCTGCTGCTCGGCGGGTTCCATGCGGCCGATCAGCTCGCCCGGGCCGGCAGCTCCCGATCCGTCATCACGGGCATACTCTTCGCCGGAATTCTGGCCACCCTCCGGTTTATCGTTCAACTCCCGTTTTCGATTTACGCGACCTTTGGAATCGAAAAGAAATACGGTTTCAACAAGACGACCGTCAAAACCTATTTTCTCGACATGGTCAAAGCGGCCGTCCTTATTGCCGTGATCGGGGGGCCGGCGTTCGCCTTGATCGTTTACTTTTTCGAAAAGGCCGGCAGTCGCGGCTGGCTGTATTGCTGGATCGTGATTACGGCGTTTCAGCTTCTGCTCGTCTATCTCGCCCCGGCCGTGATCATGCCGCTTTTCAATAAATTCACCCCGCTGCCCGACGGGGAATTGAAAACGGCCATTGAGGCATATTTCCGGAACCGGAAGTTCAAATTGAAAGGCATCTTCACGATGGACGGTTCCCGACGCTCGACGAAGGCGAACGCGTTTTTCACCGGTTTTGGCAAATTCCGGCGCCTTGTGCTCTTCGATACCCTGATCGAGAAGCATACGAAGGAGGAACTGATCGCGGTGCTGGCGCATGAAGTCGGGCATTTCGAGCGGAAGCACATCATCAAGTTCACCGCGATATCGGTTTTGACGACGGGTTTTATGTTCTATTTCTTTTCTTTTCTCATCGCCAACCCGGAACTCTCGAGCGCCTTTAAGCTCACCCAGCCTTCCGTCTATTCAAGCCTCATTTTCATCGGCTTCCTCTATTCGCCGGTCAGTCGCTTTCTTTCCATCCTGGTCAACATGCTATCCAGGAAGTTTGAATATGAAGCCGACGAGTTCTCGGCGAGAACCTCTGGGCATCCAGAAATGCTCGCGACCGCCCTCAAGAAACTCAGCGTGGATAACCTGTCGCACCTGACGCCCCACCCGCTCAAGGTTCTGCTCGAATACAGCCATCCGCCTGTCCTGAAGAGGATCGAAGCGCTCAGATCACCTCGGACCTGATCGCAGGATTTTCGGATGCGGATCCGAGCCGATCCTGAGCTCAAGCCCCGTGTAGGAACCGGCATCGAATGAAAGCTTCCCCGCGTAGAGCGGCACCGGAATCTCGGGCGGACTGATCGCCGCCACCTCAATCGTCTCCGCCGAAAACGGATCCCGAAATACGGTCAGCGACATCGAGCGCGGAAACTGATTACCGCGAAGGGCATAGACGCTCACCTGCCCGGTTCCCGGAGAGATGCTCACCTCGAAGCTGGTTGTTTTGTCCTCGAGGATTTCGCCCCCGTGCGGCCCCCGCTCGCCGATTCTGCCTGGCGCCTGACGGTCACCGGACTGCTGGCTTTCCAGACGTTCGATCACTCTCCCCACGCTCGATGCTCCACCAGCAGCAGCCGCAATCGCGATCATCAACGCCATCACCGCGGAAATCATCAATAGACCCCTCATGAGAGCCGACCTCCCGTCTTCCTGCAAGGCTGCAAAGCGCAAGCCACCGCAATGGCGTGCTCCGTGCAACTTAATCGTCAAATGCAACCATCCCGGAAACCTCGCGAGCAGCAACCCCCATGGAAGCGCCACGAACCCGTGGCCGATCCGACCTGGCGGATCGAACAGGAAGGCTTTGATCCTTCACGCGAGCGTGAAATGGAAACCCTTTTCACGCTCGGTAACGGTTATCTCGGCGTTCGGGGATCGCTTGAGTCCCCACTGGCGATCTCGCAAGCCGATTTGTTCATCGCCGGCATCTACGACCGGAAAAGCCCTGTTCTCCCCTATTCCGAGCTGGAATTCCTCACGCCCGACTCGGATGAGCATCCGTTCGGGGAACTCGCGTCTTTTCCATTTCCGTTCCAGCTTTTTCTGAAACTGAACGGCACCCCGCTCACGCTGTTCGACAGGGAGAACTACGATCATTCGAGCATTCTCGACATGAAGAAGGGACTGTCATTTGACCGGTCCGTTTACCGGTTTAGCCACGGCGGGGAACCGGTCGTGCTCACCACAATGCGATGCTGCTCGGCGATTGATCGCCATCTCCTCATGCATGATATCGAAATCAACGCCGGCAACAGCGAAGGTCTGCTCGAAATTTCCACTTCGATGCACGACCCGCATCTCGCTCTCAATCATCCTCACCTGAACCAATTACCCTCGCCCGAGGGCCCTGCGGAAGTTCTCCTCTTTGAGACCAAATCATCGGGGCTGAAGACCTGTTTGGCGGCGAAAGTAAACCAGGACGGGAAAGAGCTCGACGTGGCAAACTGGACAACCAAGCTCGTTCGCGGCAAATCCGTTCGCGTTCGCCGCTATGTTTCAGCCTTCACCACTCTGGATATTCCCCACGATTCGAAGCTGACGCCTGACGAGATGGCGAGCGCTCACCTTGCTGGCCAGCACTGGTCCGAGTTTGACGCCAAACTTCTCGAACACGAGCGTGAATGGGAAGCCCGCTACGAGCGGGCGGATATCACGTTCGAGGGTAGTCCGTCCCTGACACAAGCCCAGAGATTCAACATTTACCATCTTCTCATCGCGGCGGATCACGATCCAAGGACCTCGATTGCCGCGCGTACCCTTTCCGGAAGAGCATACGGCGGGCATATCTTCTGGGACGCCGAGATATTCCTTTTGCCGTTTTTTCTCCATACGTTTCCCGAAATCGCGCGAACACTCCTCATGTACCGTTATTACACCCTTCCCGGAGCCCGGAAGCGGGCACACAGGCTGGGTTACAGAGGAGCCTGCTACGCCTGGGAATCCACGGTCACCGGCGAAGACGTGACACCGAAGACCATCATCCTGCGTTCAATGCACGAGGAGATCCCGATCTTCACGGGCACTCAACAGGTTCATATCACGGCCGATATCGCTTTCGCGCTCTGGCGATATTGGGAGGCTACGGGGGATGACGAATTCATGCGCGGATATGGTTGCGAGATGTTCGTCGAAACAGCGCGATTTTGGGTAACGCGGTGTCAGCTCGAGGCCGACCAGCTCTATCATATCGCCAAAGTGGTCGGCCCGGACGAATATCATCATAATGTCACGGATAATGCGTTCACGAACTGGATGGCGCGCCACAATGTCAGAAAGGCGATCCAAACCGTTCAGTGGATGAAAGAACGATTCCCGCGAGATTGGCAGGAACTCACTCATCGCCTGAAGTTCGGGGATCACGAATTAAGGGAATGGAAGGATCTCGAAGAGCGCCTCTTCCTTCCTCAACCGAATCAGGACGGCGTCATCGAGCAGTTTCAGGGCTATTTTTCGTTACGGGACGTGCAGATCGAAAAGAAGAGCCGCTTCAAAGCTCCCGTTAAGCGGCTTCTCGATTGGCATGATGTCAACCAAACCAAAGTCATAAAGCAGGCCGACACGCTGATGCTCTTCTTTTTGTTTCCGGATCTCTTTTCCAAGGAGATCATCCGTGCGAACTACGATTACTATGAAGCCGTTTGCGATCACGGCAGCAGTCTTTCCCCCCCGGTCCATGCGATGGTTGCCGCGCGGCTCGGCCTCATCGAAATCGCGGATCAATACTACCGCCAAAGCCTCGAACTCGATCTCATGAACCTGATGCAGAATACCGCGCTTGGTATTCATGCCGCCTGCATGGGAGGGGCCTGGCAGGCCCTGATGTTCGGGTATCTCGGCGTACGTTTCCAACAAAATCCTGATCCTGATCTTCGTATCGATCCAACGGGCCTTCCTCGAGGGGTCCGGTCGATCAGTTTCAAACTACGTTACCGGGAGCGCGTCTACTCGAAGGAGGATGTCGCATGAGCACCTTCAACTCACTCCTGATGCCGGTTCCATTCGGGAGAATCAGACACCCCTCGATTGCGCGCATGAGAGCGATCGCCGAAACCATGAAGGCCGAGTTTCATATCCTTGAAATTGACCTCCGCTACGAATCGCCTCTTAAAATGCTCGCGACGATCGAGAAACTCTCGTCGGACCTTCTCGTCGTACCAACGGCGATCGTCTTCGGATCGCGGGCGCAGGAACTGATGCACAAAAGTCCGATCCCGGTTCTCCTCGTTCCCGAAGCCCCCGTCCCGCGAAAGTTCAATTCAGTGCTCGTTCCGATGAGTGGCGAAATCCGGACGAGCCATGCCCTGACCCTCGGAATCAAGCTCGCCAGTGAGTTCGCGGTTCCGCTCGATCTGATCTATGTCGTCGATCCGGAAACCGTCAACGAAGAGTGCCCCTGCCCGCTTTTAAGTTTTTTGGACGACGCCTATCATGAATACCCAAGAATGCTCGAAGAGCTCATCGCTGAAGCAAGCCCGCTCACGAGTATCGAGGAAAAAGCCAATATCCGCGACTTCCATTTCTGCACCGGGGCGGCCGCACGCGAAATCGTGAATCAAATGAAAAAGCGGCACACCAGTCTCGTCGCGATCGAATGGCACGGCCGGCTTACCCGCGGCCACGCGCGCGTGCTCAAACACATTCTCCGGCAAGCGCACTGTCTTGTTCTCCTCGTGAAAACGGAAAGCCACGTACACTTCCGCTTAAAAGTAGGAAAAGACATCGCGGCCTAATGTAAATTGTCGCTAAGTTACAGAAACTTAGATCACCCATTCTCTCATTGTAAAGGCTTATTTACAGAGTTAAACTATCTGTATATTCGGCGGGAGTTCCATTATGCATCTAGCTCCGATGGTCTTGATCCTAGCAATTCTCATGAGTCCATCTCAGGCCTTCTCGATGGGAAAACACCAACCCAAGAACAGCCCCCCCGCGCATCTGATGGGCGTTATGGGGGACTCGATCCCCTCGGGCACTTTCGCGGACACAACGACGAGCAACGATTTTCGTGCGACGATTCCGTACCTTCAGGAAACGATCCTGAATCGAGATTGGAAAACTTTGATTTCGGGAATACGCTGGGACGCGCCGATCCTTATCCAGAATAAGCCCACCTACTCCTGGGCCTCGGGTGAACGCGTCGATTCACATTACGTTCGCCTGCGGAGCCTGATCGAGCGGGCTTCGAGGGGCGCCGAAACCCTCGCCGTCCTGAACGTCGCAATTCCAGGCAAACGAACCGAAGCTCTCGGCAAACAGGCAGATGAATTGGTAAAAGCCGCGCGGAGCGGGAAGTATCTCGATATCACCTACATCGCGATGATGGTTGGCTCAAACGATGTCTGCAGACGAAGCGGTCCGGTCAGCGATGAGGAGATGGCACGAAACCTCCGGGACGCCTTCCACCGGCTTGCCCAAATCCGGCAAACCGAGCCGATACGCATTCTCGTCTCGAGCATTCCAAGCATCTCCGCTCTCGGAAGACAAGAGGTTCAGGAAAGCATCACCCTCGGTAAATTCAGCTGCGCTTTCGCGAGGAGCCGGATTTTCAAATTCTGTCCGGGTTACACCAAATGGAACAGTGTCAACGAATTCGAGGAACAACTTGCCTTCATCGTCGGCAAAAACCGCGTGATCGAACGTGCCGTGGCGGATGCGAATTCAGAATTTCACAACCTGGACATCCACTACAGCAATCGCTTTTTTGAAACCGAAATCAACTCAGAGCTGCTCGCCATGGATTGCTTCCATCCGAATCGCCGCGGGCACGAAACCATTTCGTCCATTCTCTGGGACGATCAGCCCTGGTTCAAGTAGGACCGGGACTCAGTACGCGAGCTGATCGATATCGAAACCGTAGCCGTTCACGCTGCTGTCAGCGACGAGGCGGATTTTCATCGTATCGCCCGGAACAAAAGGAGCCCAGAATGGCTCCTTCTTGTTGTCTAGCTTTGAAACCACGTTTCCGTTCTTGTCGGATATCAGAACATAGTCGTACTTCGGCTCGGTCGCGAATTTGGCGAAATGCACCCGCATCCCGGCCACGCCCGGCTTGGATATCACCCATTCCACAGTCTCGCCGTTCACGTAATTGTGCGCCGAGGAGAGATTGTAAGCCTCGATGGTGTAATTCGCGTCGACTGTAAGAGGAACTTCACGGACGATCGGCGGCAGCCCAGTCACCTCAAGCACGAACTTGAACATATAAGTCCCTGCCGGAACGTCGCTTCCAATCGCGGTAATAATGCCTTCAACGCTCTTGGCACCCTCCTCGATCACCCCGATATTGACCGCTCCCACTTCGGCCATGAAACCTTCGGCCGGAATAACCGACAGTTTCGCGTCCTGGCCGGCAATCGGCGACTCGTTCTTGATGTCCACGCGAAAGCCGACTCTCTCGCCCGCCGAGATGAAGCCGTCCTGATTTTCCTCCATAGGAGTGATTTCAGCGAGGCTGAGAACCGGCGCGATTGGAAAAAGCGTGCTTTCAAGAAACTCCTCCCACCTCGTCTCCTTCGTCCAGGCCAAGTCGCGGTAGGAAAGCTTTTTCGAAGTATACTGCTTTTGGGTCGGGCCCCAAACCGAGATTCCGAAGGAATTACCCAGCCCGCTGCCCGTCACGTAATTGGCAATCACCGAGTCGCCAATCGCGGAAAGCGCGGTGTCCGCCAGTGCCTGGAAAGTCGGGTCATTGACTTTTTCTTTGGCCAGTTTAATGAAATGGATCAGATCCTTGTATTCAGCGTAATAGAAGTGCTGGGAAGCGCCCAGAGCGGTAGCCATCACGCGCTGGTACTGCGGGGCAATCGTGATCATATACGAAAGCAGATTGTCGATGTGTTCACGAGCCAGCAACAGCCGCGAGGCCGAAACCGCGCTCCCCTGAACTGACTGACGCCCCTGAACTCCACCGTTATAGGACGCCGCGTACTCTCTTTCGATCAGCATTCCAAGCTCTTCGGCATCCATTCCCGGCTTGTTGGCGAGAAGAGCGAGAAAGAGCTGGTATGCCCAACCATCGCCCGGCTCGGTCTGTTCGGACCCGACAACCACGTCGACGCTCTCGGCGACTTCGTAGATGACTTCGGCCATTTGCATGAGACAGGCATCCATCCCGAAGAGATCGATTTTCTGTCCGCCATTGGCGTCCTGCATCGCCTTGAAAGCGATTTTCAACTGAGGGGTTGTGATGTGATTTCCCGAGCCGTCGTCATACGAAATGCCGCGTACCGGTTCGGCCGCCGCTTTCTTGGACCATCCGGACCCGTGATTCCAGACATCAATCGCGAATCGCTTGGCGGGATAATTCTCTTTCGCGAATTTAAAAAATTCCACGAGATTACGCCAATCACCCATGTCGATGTTCTGGCCGTAATCCTTGATCACCCGCGAGGAGCCTTTCTCGACGTAGTACATCTTCGTGCTCTTCGCTGACGAGGCGGTATCCCGGAGAACGATGACATTCACTTTGTCATTCGAACCCACCTGTTCCATCTCTTTCATATCAGCGGTGCCGTAAGAATCGAGATTATTGTGGCCATTCAGATAGACCAAGAAGGTCCATTCCTTTTCGACCGGAGCCTCGGCGTATGCCAATGCGGTTCCGAACGCGAAAAAGATCCCAATCAGAGCAATGCCCTTCGAAATAGATTTCACCTGAGTCCCCCCTCGTGTGACTGTTCTGAGTCACTTATCTTTTCGGAGCGGGCGGTGATTTCTTAAGACGCTCGCAGGCGTTTAATTAAAACTATGGCAAAATTATTGGCCACCGTAACGTTTCAAAGCGCGTTGGTAGGCAGAAAGTGCATTCACGATCCCGCCTGATACCGAAAGAGCGGCAAAAGGGGCGGTGGTATCCGTGCCAGGCCGAATCACCTGAAGGTTCGGATAAAGCGTCACGGTTTCCATCAGAAGCCCGCGAAGCTCGGAGGCCGAGAGAAACGGGAATTGACTGAGAATGAGAGCGGCAACACCCGCGACTTCGGGTGCGGCCATGCTCGTTCCACTCATCGGCATATAACCGTTTCCGGGAATCGCGGAATAGATATCCTCACCGGGCGCGAAGAGGTCGACAGTTTTTTGACCGTAATTCGAAAAGCTCGCGGCGAGGTAATCGCCTTTCTTTTCACTCGACGCGCCTACCTCGATCCAATGACCTGCTGAAGCCGGCTTAACCGGAAAATGGGGCGCCACGTCGATATCCTGCCCGTCATTGCCGGCGGCATGGACGAGCAGAACGCCCTTTGCCTCGGCGTATCGCATCGCGGCCTCGACATAATCCTGGTTCGGAGAATAGCCTTTTCCGAAGCTCATGTTGATGATCCGTGCGCCATTATCAACGGCGTAACGAACTCCGTTCGCGACGTCTTTGTCGCGTTCATCGCCATCCGGAACCGCCCTGATCGCCATGATCCGAATGTAGTTGGCCTGACCGTTCATCCCGATTCCATTCTCCCGAAGGGCACCGATGATTCCCGAGACATGCGTCCCGTGAGCGGCTGTTTCGGTTTTCACGTCAGGATTTCCGTAGCCCAGCTCATCCATGCGCTCCGGATCATCGCCGATGATCGCGCTCGGATTGAGATCGAGATTGAAATAGGTATCGAGTGGTCCGCGAAACCATTCCATCGACTTTTTAAGCTTGGCGGTCGTGACACCTTCTTTGAGATACTTCAAAGCGAGTTCTTTCGCTTCCAGAACGACAGGATTGTCGGACTCAATCGCCGAGACCGCCGACGCGGATTCCTCTTTCAAACCCTCTTTTCGAAGAACCTCGAGAGCGGTGTCGAGCTCGAGATATCGAGCATGCACTTTCTCGTACCCCGCGCGGTAACCGTCCGACCGATCACGATAATCCTTGCGGACGCGCTCAAGATAAATGCGCTCCGATTCGCTCAGCCCTTCTGAGGCTTCTTTCTTCAGAAGACGGGAAAGCTCGCGAGCGACCTCAAGGCTGGTCGTCGTGACATTTTTTCCGTTCACATTGCCCAGAAAGTTCCAGCCATTCACATCGTCGACGTACCCATTACCGTCGTTATCGACCCCCGGGGTACCGTCACGTTCTCTTTCATTGGTCCAGATCAGATCCTTCAAATCCTCATGGTTGACATCCACGCCGCCATCGATCACCGCGACGACGACCGGTTGCTCCGGGGCTTTCAACTGATACTCGCGATAAAGGCGTTCAGTGCTCGTGCCTTCCGTCTTGTCCTGAGCGGGATCGAGAAGAGCCCAAGAGGGCGCATCAGCGGCGCTACCCAGGAGACTTATCCGATTTCCCTTTGCATCAAGAAAGGTCAGATCACTTTCGAATTCAGCTCGGGATTGGCCGGCGATCCGGGCGTTCGCCGCGGTCAAATAATTGTAGACCGGTTTCATCTCGGGGCTGACCCGATTGGGCTTTCCGCCCATGCCACATCCAGCATAAAGCAGTATAAAGAAGACCGTCGCACACTGACTGAACCGACTTATCTTTGTATATACGATCACTTATGACCTACCTCTCGAAAACAGGAACCTGGCGACCAGAGTTATGCCGCACCGTGTCTGATCTGTAAAGTGGAATTTTATTGAGACTTTATGGGGATAGGGCCCGAAACGTCAGGACAAATCAGCTCGACACCAGAATCAGTCCATTCATAGAGCTCAGAGGTACGGCCCCCCGTCCCCTGGGGTTTGATCCAGGCAAAGCATTTACGTCCGAAAGGCTGGGTGCACTCCACATCACGAAAGGCGGGAGACCACGTCCCGGTATTCAGGTATTCAATGTTCTCGATCCAACTATGCCTTTCACGATGAATATGGCCGTGGACCACCCGGCTGACTTTCGCGATGCGGGCGCTCAGAGGCGCCATTTCAAATGATGCAGTCTGAGTCTTGTCGACTTCCGAATCCACGCTCTGGGCGTAGGACATGAAAACCGGGATCATGATCGCAAGGGGTACGACGAACCACCAGACCGAAACGGACACGAAGACATTCATGACCGAAAAAGCCTGAAAACTTCCAAACACCATGAGACCCAGAAGAAGTGCCCGATCCAACCAAAGCTCCCGGAGTATTTTGACGGGATTAAAAATTGCGGGGTGCGCGTGCAGCTCCCGAAGCGAGAGAACCATCATGGGCGTCGCATTCGCGCGGTTCGAGATATCCGCTATCCGGGCCGGCACGGTCAGGGGATCCCGCATCGCGGGAAGAAAGCCGTCCGCAAGCGAGTACAAAAGCGTCACGAACGCGCTCCAGAGCCAGGTCCAGAAAAGAAGCGGCTGGGTTCGCATCATATAGCGGTAATAAAAAACGAAATATTCCTTGAATGAACTCTTGATAAAACTGCTGTCGACGTGCGGATTCATCAACCCCATGCCGTTCAACATATATTTTCCGGCAAGGTTCCCGAAAGGAAGACGAACATAGACCTTCGAACCTTTTCGGATCAGCGGATGAATCGGATTTGAAGCGAGGCAATAAGCATCGTACTGGTTACCGTGTTCGATCAGAGTGTCTTCATTGCTGATATAAAACCATTCGCAGAACCTCACCGCTTCAACTCGCTCCTTGGGCAGGTCAAGCGCGCGAAGAAAGTCCTGCTGAACGGAAGGCCAGTGTAATTCCATGTCGTGATTCCCGATGACGAACACCAGGCGATTGCCGTTCATCACGAATTCACGAACAGCCGAGAGCCAAACCGCGTGGTCCCGTAAAATCACGCTCAGCTTGTACCTCGACTTCTCTTCTTCAGACGCGAGGCCGCGTTTTTTCTCAAGCCAGGTGGCCTCAAAATGCCCGGGCGCCTGCATCACCGAATCGAAATCAAAAATATCGCCGTTCAGCACAAGTTCGATCGGGACGGCCCCGTCGTTCCTGATGAGCTTGCGTTGGACGTGTTCAAGGAAATCGCTGAAGCTTCGATCCACAAAATGGCGCGGACGCTTGAATCGCTTCCATAAGGGATTACGGGGATGTGGCGGCTCGGCATCGCAAAGATGCAAATCACTCACGATAATCGTATTCACGGACGCACCTGGCTTCCAATCCAAGCTTATCATGCCTGTCGAAAAATTTGACAGCTGTTGGCCTTGAAGCCACGAGATTCAAGATGCCGGATGGAATTCCACACTGGAATCGCGGAATGGGAAATAACGCGGCCTGGCATATCCCGTGCTTAGAGAACGACTCCCGCTGCTCATTGCGGGGCCAATATTTTTGAAAGGGAACCCATGCGGAACGTATTCTTTCAACTCACCTTAGCAGCCCTCCTTGCTCTGACCTTGGTTTACTGCGGACGACCGACTGAAAAAATCAGTAATCTGGGGATTTCCGGAGTGGACGCCCAGAACACGATCGAAACCCGCTTGAAAAAAACCAAGGAAGTTCGCCGGAATATCAGAAAAGTTCTCGACGCGCTCGCCCCGTTCGATGCCTTGCTCGCGGATCTCGCGAAACGCGTGGATACGGAAATCAAAGTCAATCGAAAGGCCGAGGATCGACTGCTGCGTATAAGCAACGAGCTCAGGCAAGCGCTGCAGGAAGCCGCGCGCGGCATCGTTGAGTACGGACAGGACGGGTCATGGGTGATCAGACGGAAGTTCGAGCTGCTCATTCCGCGACAGGATCCCGCATGCAAGACTTCGGAGCTGGAAATCCTCGGCCAGCGCATCAATGATGTTGATGAGATGTCGGTTTCCATTCAGGATTGCGTCGATCCGAAACCGATCGTTCTGGCAACGGTCAGAGTCTTTGGCCAAGCCTCAGAGCACCTAATCGAAATGACCTTTGATCCGAATGCGCTCGACAAACTCGTTTATCAGGATTTTCAGACAAAATCCTGCTCGATTCGCATCAAAAAAACACAAAGCGACATTTATTGCGAACCATTCGAGATCAGACTCGATCGTCACAGCATCACGGTCGAATCATTCGAGATCGCGACGACCGGGACCGAAA
>Ga0208958_1000757_pt1 | contig 37305 bp, 47 predicted proteins | sample RifOxyB1_FD_184032 | JGI IMG/M metagenome (GOLD analysis project Ga0208958, IMG submission 184032) | Soil microbial communities from Rifle, Colorado - Rifle Oxygen_injection B1 (SPAdes) | ecosystem: Environmental > Terrestrial > Deep subsurface > Rock core/Sediment | place: Rifle, Colorado...
AAAGGTAAAGTTCTGGGCTTATAACCAGTTGATAGGGTTAAAAAATTAAGAAGTTAGAGAGAACTAGCCTTCTGTGTTGTATTCATACAACACAGCTTAGAAAAGGTTACCTTTAAAATAAATTCGCCTACCTTTTTATTCTTGTGTCTACACAGAAAGATTTATATATATTGTAGACATAAAGATATTATGGTATATACGGAAGTTAGGGATATTAATGGAAAAAAATATTATTATAGAGTTATCTCTATAAGACAAGGAAATAAAGTCTCAAAAAGGAGGATATATCTTGGAGCAGGTTTATCAAATTTAGAAATTAAAAAAAAAGAAAAAGATGCTGATAAAAAAATGCAACAAAAAAGCATGAAACCTAATAAAGAAATTGAAGAAATTAAATCTAAAATCGTACCTGTTTTAAAAAAAAATAAAGTAATAAAAGCAGGAATTTTTGGAAGTTATTCAAGAGGTGAACAAAAGAAAAATAGTGATATTGACATAGCTGTTGAAATTAATGATAGCAATATGAGTTTACTTGGTTTTATAGGGCTAATTAGATCACTAGAAAAATTATTAAAAAGAAAAGTTGATTTAGTTGAATATAGTGCTATAAAGCAAAGGATAAAGCAAAGAATACTTCAAGAGGAGATTAAAATAATATGAAGCGAGATATAGGTTTATTTATTGAAGATATAATAATCAGCATAAGAAATATAGAAGAATTTTCAAAAAGTTTAGATAGAGAAAAATTTTCTAAGGATAATCTAAGACAAAGTGCAATAATAAGACAATTAGAAATAATTGGGGAAGCTGTTAAGAATATACCTAATTCATTTAGAGAAAAATATCCTAAGATAGATTGGAAAGATATAGCTGGATTTAGAGATATACTAAGCCATGCTTATTTTGGGGTAAATTTAGATAGAGTTTGGAAAATAATAGAGATAGATCTACCAAAACTTAAAGAGGAAATAAATAGAATAAATATCGATTAGAATTAATAATATGGAAAATGAAATTAAAAAAATAAGAACAGCAACAATAACACAAAAAGGGCAAATTTGTATTCCGAGCACTGCAAGAAATCTTGCAGGTTTTAAAGAAGGCTCAAAAGTAAGTATTATAGTATATAATGATAAAGTTGAAACAAAACTTTGCGAAATTTTTACAAGATAATTACTTCTTCTTAGTATTCTCTTTTTTTATTTTCTTTATATCCTCATTAGATTTCTTCCTTTCCAAATCTCTAACTTTTTGCTCCAGTTCTTTTATTATGCCAAGAAGTTTATTTCTTTCAAGCAGGCTTATTTTTGCAATTTCATCATATTTATGCAGTTTAACAGATAAATCTGAAAGAACAAAGCTTAAATCAAAGTTATTAAGCTTGATATCCTCTGGCTCAGTTATTTCAACATGTGCAGGAAGCATATTTAACACAATTGCAAAAATAGTGTTAAGATTATCTGCTGCAATTTCAACCTCTGCAAAAGTTGTAAATAAATCTTGGGCATTTTTATCTTCCATAGGTTTAGGCTCATGAACTTTTTTGCTCGTTATTTCCAAGTTCTTATTCTCTCCTAATTTATTTATAAATTCATCAAGAGTATTCTTAATATGTTCAGCAGGCTTTCCAAGTATCTCAAAGATAAATCTTGCTTTTATTTTATTGTTCCCAAACATTTTATTTAAATCACTAAAACCTGCGATTTAATACTCAATTGTGAAGTTTGTCTTTGATTTTAGTGAGACTGAGTAAAAAGAAAGCAGAGCTTTCTCTAACCTAAAGGTTAGGTTATCTTTTTACTCTGGATATTAAATTATTTAAAGTATTTTTTAAATCTTTACGAATACCAATAAAACGCATAATATAATCAATAAAAATGCAAAAAAATAAATTGAATACGCTTTTATTATCTCATTTTTAGACTGATAGATAGTATTTTTGCTGGTTTTTATACTTTCTGATTTTATATTTTTATTTTTTGCCAGATAAATAATATTTTCAGATTCAACAATTTTAGTTTCTTTTTGCTGACTAATTCTTTCAGAATCATCTTCAATTGCAGTCACCTGATAATTTTCTTCATCAACTTTGGATTTTAAAATTTCAATGTCCTCCTGCTTTTCTTTCTTGTATACAGAACTGCCGGTTTCCCTTATTCTGGCTATTATTTTAACATCTCCTTTAAAATGCCTATAACTTTCCTTAACTCTTAATTTTATATCTTCTTCTGCACTGCCAGGACCTCTAAAAAACTTATTATAGTATTCAGAGGAACTAACCCATTTTTCATTTTCATCATAGGTTTGTGATATTAATTTATTATCCTCATCATAAATTCCAGTTTTAATATCATATTCTTTATCAAGAAGATTATAAGCCTTGATTGTAATCTCAAAACTTTCCCCATTTATTATATCATTTTCATCCCAATCCAAAATAAGAAAAATTTCAGAATTTGATGAATTATTTGCAGGATTTGTTTGGTCTGTTGAGTTGGGTGTATTGTTTGTGCTGTTAGAATTAGTGTTATTTGATTGAGTTTGACAATTATTGCTTAAGCCTGAACTTGAAATTAAAAAACGCCACACACCATTGCAATAATTCCATGCTTTATTATCATTGGAACTGTCTTTTAAGACAGGAGTTATAGAAACCAAAGAATTTCCATTATACAAAATTATTGATTCATTTTCATTATCCAGCCATTGTTCTTCAAAATTAATAATAAGATATCCGTTAAAACTTTAATTTAAAAATAAAACTTTATTGTCATGATTGACTAATTTCCATCCTTCAAGATTAATCAAAGAATCAGAATATAATTCAATCCATTCTTTTCCTCCATCACTTCCAGCAGGATTTAGTTCAACTTCATTAATTCTTATTTCAGCATAAACAAAGTTAATAAGAATTAAAATAATAGGCATAATCAAAAATAATCTCTTTTTGCAAAATATTAAATTCTTATCAGCAGATGAGCTTGTTGCCCTTTTTTTCATTTAAAATTAATAAATCCCTCATTTTTAAGGATTTATATTAATAGAATTATGTTTTGCAAAATATCTACTCATCATCATCCTCCATCTCTTTTAATAATTCAATATCTGCAGAAAAATCATCTTGTTTTTTTATTTTATTAGCATCTGCATCATTCCCATTAATACATTCTTCAAAAAACTGGCTGAATCTCTTTCCTTTAGTTCTTGCAATATCTTGGCTGACAACAAGATTTTTTCCAGAGTCCTCTAAATCACCAGGGTTTAGAAAAAACCAGCCAATTCTGTTAAACCTGACTGCAATAACAGGTTTAAGTTCAAATATCTCACAAAAAATAATGAAACTTTCTATCTGCTCTTTTGTTATGTATTTGGAGCTTTTCTTAGTTGATTTTGCTTCAATAGCATATTTATACCCTACTTTTCCTGCAATCAAATCACAGTCAGCATTTTCCATAACACCAGAGCCTGCAACCCTGACAGCCCGAAAAGAATTTTCAATAAATATCTGATAAAGTTCCCTTTCAGCATTTGAACCTTTGGATTTGTTGCTCATGTTTCACCTTTTTACTGTATATTTAATAAAACAAGGGATTTTAAATTTAATTATCATCAAAACCAGAAGACTCTATTTTTAAAAATGGAGATAATGGAGCAGTTTTAGTGAGCCTAAAAATCTGCTATTAAAAAAAGTTCTTAACAGACTTCACTTTTTAAAGTGGGGTTAGGAACTTTTTGCAGATTTTTTTGATTGTATAAAAATAATTTAACCATTTTTTCTAAAGAATGCAAATATTTATAAATATGTAAGTACATGTAAGTACATGAATAATAAAAAGCATATGAGGAAAATAAGAGAAAAGCGAATAAAATCAACTAAGAAACAAATTGAAAAGCATGAAGATAAAATTAAAAATGAAGATGGAAGACTTGACACAACCAAAGATTATTGGAAAAAGGAAATAGATGAAAATTTTTTAAAACAAATAGAGAAAGATAAAGATTATCTGGAGGGCAAATAATGGAAAATCAAATAAAAAAGGCAATTAAATCAGGAAATTCTTCAGCAGTTATACTTCCAAGATCCTGGCTTAATAAGGAAGTTAGAGTGGAGTTATTGGAAAAAACTCCTGAAATAATCCTATCAGATGCAATTGATATACTACAAAAATATATTAAACTTAAAGAAATAATAGGAATCTATTTAGTGGGAAGTTATGCAAGAGAAGAACAGGATAAAAACAGTGATATAGACCTTTTAATAATAACTAATAATATAGACAGGGAAATTATTCATGAAGGCATCTATAATCTATTGATTATTTCATCAAAATTGCTGGAACAAAAATTAGAAATTGATTTATTTCCAATAGGCCCTATGATAAAAGAGGCAAAGCCTCTTTTAAACTCCTACTTTCTTAATCCCATAAAAATTAAAGTAACAAAAAATAATGTAAAATGGTATTTAGACACAACTGAAAACAAATTAAACTTAATAGAAGAAGTTATTGAAAAATTAAAAAATAGCAATAAAAAAAATGTTTCAGATAGTGTTGCTTATACTCTTGTTCTTAGGATAAGAACTTTGTATCTTATTCAAAAGCTTATTGAAAATAAAAATTATTCAAAAAGAGATTTGGTAAACTTTATAAAAAAAATTTCTAAAGGAAATAATGCTTATGAAGGTTATTTGAATATAAAGAATAATCAAGAAGACCAATTTAAAATAAGCCTAAAAGATGCAGAAAGATTATATTATTATTTAAAAGATCAATTGGAAAAAATAAAAATAATTTTATAGTCCTAATCAACAAGCTTAAAAACACTATTTCTAATAAATAAGAATGGCAAGTTCATTACATCCAGGAACAAGGAATTTTGAAAGAGAAAAGTATTTCTCAAAATTCAGGATGGCTGTTGAAACTTATCAGCCATTAATTGAAGAAAAAGTTTCAGGTTTAGCAGGAGCCAGCATAAGTTTAGGGCATATTGAATTGGGAAACATGGAAGATTATATCAGAAGTTATGCAAAAACTTCAGCAAGAACCGGAGTTAAAACAACTTTTAAAAGTCCTGTTTTTTATATGAAATTAGGCCTTTTATCTTTGGTTTTTCCAGGAATAAAAAGGCAGGTTTTATCCGGAGTTTACATGGGAATTTATCAGCAGGTTAAATCCAAGGCAGAGGAAATTAAAAAAACCAGGAGATGTTCTTATAGAAATAATAAAATTTATTTATCTTCAAAGAATACAAGACTTTTAGAAAGAACTGTTGATTCAGATGCAGTCCATGAATTAACTCATTGCTTATGGGAAGTTTTAGGAGGAGAAAAAGTTTATGAATTAACAATGAATGAATCTGAGGAAAGAAGGACAAGGGCTTTTGCAGAAGCATTTGCAATCTACGGAGAAAGATGCTGGTTTTCTGATTTTTATCCTAAAGAAGTCAAGCAAAGAGTAACTAATGAAACCTTAAATTATTTTCATCCTTTTATTCAATCCTTTTTGGAAATTAGAAGTTTAGCAAACAAATATGAACAAAAAATATTATTAAAAATTCCGAAAGAATGGAAAATTTTGGGAGAAAAATAATGGAATTACAACAATATATTGAAAGATTGATTAAAGCAGATAACCTTTCTGATTATCTTTATTTTGTAGAATTCGAATTCATATCAGGAAGATTCTTGCCAGAACTTCAAAAAGTATTTCAGGACCCATCAAAAGAAAAATACCTAAAAGCAGCAAAATCATTTTTTGAAATGCAGATAACAAGAGGAATATTAAACAGAAATAATCAATTGGAAAATGGTCTGGATTTAGTGAATAGAGCCAGGAAAAAAGGAAAGCCGCATGTTTCAGTTGCTCTATTAGAGCCAGAAAGAAGATATAATATAGGAATACAGATGCCTTACAACGAGGTTGAAACTCTGGCTGGAGAATTTATTAATCATGTTTCATGCCCTGATTTTATTGCAGGACTATGCATAAATGATTGCCCGTATAATATGGCATGGACAGAACAGGTTAACTGTTATGACTTTCATAGGGCTGCTTATAAGCTTTTGAGAAAATATGCTGGAGGAAATAACAAAAAAGTTTTACATTCAATTATAAAGATAAGAGAAAAAAGACAATAAATCTATATCAAATCTTATATTTTCTTCTTTTTCCATTATATTCAAAAACAACAAACTGTGGATTACTGATTCCATATATTTCAAGAGTAGAAGTATTATTTCTAAAACTTGCAGTTAGCATCTCAAAATCAATATTATCTGCTTTTTCAGGTTTTTCTAATAATTTGTTTAAGACAGCATACAGTATATTTAACTCAAAAATCAGAGGAATATATTTTTCATCATAATTGATTTTTGTCCTCTCTCTTCCATTTTCATCACTCATAACAGCCTCAAACCCCTCTGCGCTTATTTTTGAGAATGAAGAATCAGCTCCCGCTATATGAATAACTCTTGCATCTGTGATATGTTCTTTAATTAAATTAGTTGCATAAGACTCTGCAAGACAGATATATCTTAAAATTCTCTCTTCAATATTATTTCCTCTAAATTCAAGAGGGTCTTTTTGAGCAAGTTTTCTGCAGTCTAATTCTAATATTTTTTCAAGCATAAAATTTAAGATAATATATTCTTTATAAATCTTTCATAAATATTATGTCAACTTACCAACTTAACACTTGCTCTCCATTTTCAATGTAGAGTTAATACTTTTTTGTTAATAATATAATCAGCGAAACATAGAAAATTTTTAATTTTCTTGGTGCTCAGAAATCTAAAGATTTCTGACATCAACAAGTACGAGGAGTTGATTGAGCAAGAATAAATTGAGCCGAATGTAAGTGAGGCGAAAGAAATGTTAAGATATTTCACAGGCTGTGCTACAATTCAATTTGATTATTTTTAATAATCAAATAAAAAATAAGATTTTTATTATTAGCAGATAATATTCCTCTTTTTATCCATATCTTTTTCAAATTATGAGCAATACTAGCTAAATTCAGCTCTAATTTTGCATTTTTTAACCCCTTCATTGAAAATTTATCAAATCCTAAATTGTATTTTATATTCCCTATTACAGGTTCAACTATGCTTTTTCTCAAAGCATATATTTTCTTTGCTTCTGTTGTTTCCATTTTCTTTTTCATTCTAAGTCTCTCTCGAAAAAACTCAGGTACATCCCGATTCAATTTAAACTCCTTATTCCTATATCTATGAAAGCGGTATCTATCTTTCTTATTGTAATAAGTTCCGCTATATCTAAATCTCTTTCCATCAGATATAACCTCATTAGCTTCTTCATCATACTCATAGTTATCGAATTTTATTTTCTGTTCCCTGTTTTTTGCCTGTTCTTTATTTGGGATATATCCAGTTATCCCTTCATCTTCAAGAAATTTTAGGTTTTCCCCAGAATTATATCCACAGTCTGTAGAGAGTCTGGTGTCTTCTTTAAATTGTATATTTTCTTTCGTTTGTTTTACTTGCGGTTCAAGTTGCCTAAAATCATCTGTATCTTTACAAACATCATTTGCAACAATAATCTGATTCTTTGAATCAACTGTAAATTGAACATTATAATCCAATTCAAAAAATCCTTTTTTATTTTGCATCATTCTGCAATCTGGGTCTGATAAAGAGACTCTCTTTAATTGAAAGTCTTTATCAAACTCTTCTTGTGCTATGTTGTATTTCTCTTTTATCTTCTCTTTATTCTTGCTTTCCCTATATTTTTTTACTATTTCCTTGAGATTCTTTATTTCAAGGTTGGTTAAATTTTCTTCTTTATTTCCGCAAATTTCTTTATCTATTTCATCTTGGCTTATATCTTCTTCAATCATCTTATCAATAATTGAATCCAATTTTCCTATTTGCTCTTTGGTTAAACACATTTTTTTGCTTGCATTTGCTTTTATCTTGCTTCCATCAGTACAGATTAAATTAAGATCAATTAGATCATGCTCATCTGCTAATTTTATAGTTTCTTTAAATGCCTCCTTTACAATTTCTTTATTGTTTCTCCTAAATCTGCAGATTGTGCTAAATTCTGGCTGAACTTTTTCAGCTAAATACATAAAAACAAAGTTTTCTCTGCACGCACTTGCAAGCTTTCTTGATGATCTTTCCTTAGAAAGCATTCCCTGAATAATTACTTTCATAATTATTCTTGGATGATATGATGGGTGCCCTGCACCTTCATTAATCATATCAAATTCTGAAAAATCCAGCGAATCAACAAACTCTTCAACAAAAAAACAGATATGATTTTTTGGTACCATATCATGAATTGATTGAGGAATCAACCAATTTTGACCCTTAAAAGAACTCATATATACCATTTTTACCTCTTTTTATTTTCTCTTAGAGAAAATAACAATTTAATTAATATATCGACGATAAACCACTATTTATATTTTACTAATTATGCCACAGCCTGCTTTATATCTTAACATTTCTTTTGCCTAGCTTACATTCGGCTCAATTTATTCTTGCTCAACAATTTCGCTATTATATTATTAATAAAAAAGTATTAACTCTACATCGAAGATGGAGAGCAAATAGGCTAAGTTTGACAATTTGACATAACATTTTTACAGCATTAAATATAAAAAGGATGTTTAAAGATAATCTATAGTTTATAAAAAAGCAAGTTAATCATTTTTAAATGATTAAGAGAAAGGTGATATATGGATAGTCAATATATTAAAAATGTAGAAAAAGGGTTTAAGGTTGAGGTTTTAACTGACAAAAATAAAATTTTGAAGGGTTTTGTTGATGATATTTTAACAAAAGATAAATATAATCTAAAAGGAATAAGAGTCAGGCTAAAAAATGGGGGGATTGGAAGAGTCCAAAAGATTTTTTTAAATGATGAGCAAAAGAACAGGAAGAGTTTAGAAGATATTGAAAAGCTGATAAAAAATGGAGAGAATTTTTTTAATGAATTCAAGCTTAATTGTTCATGGAGCGATAATTATTCTTTGGAGCAGATAAAACAAAGCAAATCCTACGAAGTCCATAATTATGGCAGAAAAGCATGCAAGGTAATAGTGGCAAAGTCTATTGCAGGATTTTTAAATTCATTTGGAGGCAATTTAATCATAGGTGTAAAAGAGAAAAGAGAAAAGGCAGAAGAATTTGAACTAATTGGCATAGAAGAAGAGATAAAGTCAAATAATGGAAAAGATGGATATAAACGAATGATATTAGATGATATAATAAGGGCTTATTTTCCTCCAAGAATTTATAATCATTTGAATGATTATCTTAATCTAAGTTTTGTTGAAGTTTCTGGAAAAGTCCTATGCTGGATTAATATTAGGAAAAGTGAATTAAAAGTTTTTTTAAAATTAAATGACAAGGAAGTTTTTGTAATAAGAGTTGAGTGCGAGAACAGGATTCTTGAGGGAGAGAAACTTGTGGATTATTGCATTAAGCATTTTAAATAATTTCAGCTCAATTTTCCCTCCAATAATCTTTTAATAGTCTGGAAATCCGCCCGCTTATTTGTTTTCTGCATGACTTGTCCTATTAGGAAGTTGAAGGCTTTTTGCTCTCCTTGCTTGTAATCATCCACTAATTTTTTATTATGATTTATAACTTCATCAACTATTTTTTCAATTTCAGATTCATTTGTTATTGTTTGAGATTCCTCTGCCTCTTGTTTTGGTGAAAATGATTTTGGAATAAATTTTCTTAGAATATCTTTTGCTTTTAACGGGGTTATTTTGTTCTTTTGCAAAAGCTCCAGTAATTCAATTAAGTGCTGGGAATTAATTTCAACTTGATTGGCTGCTAGCTTATTATGATTTAAAACACCCAGCCATTCAACAGTAATCCATGGCAGGGCAATATCCTGAGGTATTTTTTCAGTAACTTTTTCAAATAATTCAACTATTTCAAGATTCTTGGTCAAGATTTCAGCTTCTTTTTTGTTTATTTTATATTTTTTAATTAATTTATCCAGTTTTTCCATTGGAGATTCTGGAAGATTTTCTTTTATGCTTTGAATTCTTTTTTTTGTTATTTTTATAACTGGCAGGTCAGGGTCTGGAATGAATCTGTAATCAGCCTGCTCTTCTTTGCTTCTCATTAGCTCGGTTTTTCCTGTTTCTGAATTCCATCTTCTTGTTTCTTTTTTTTGAGGTTTTTCTGCTTCATGCCTTTTTATTTCAGAATCAATTGCTTTTACTATTTCTGTTACAGAATTTACGTTTTTTATTTCAGTTCTTACTGAAATTCCGTTAATATTTACATTAACATCTGCTTTTATTCCAGCATCCTTATCCAAAGCTTTTATGTAAGAAAGGGTTAAAATCAATTGCCTCAGCCAGTTTTCAACTTCTTCAGATGATGCAAAATCAGGTTCTGTTACTATTTCAACTAAAGGAGCACCAGCTCTATTATAATCTATTTGCCCTGTTTCAGGATTCCAGGCAGCAGGGTCTTCTTCAAGATGAACTTCTATTATTCCTATTCCCAAGAATTTTCCTTTTTCAGCAACTGGAATTGAATAAGCTCCTGAAATTGTCTTTTGATAGCCATGCGGCATATCTGGCCAGGAATAATGTTTTCTTTGAAAAATCAATGGTTTATGATTTTCAATCAAGTTAGGTTTGCAATTCAGCATCATTCCTATTTTTAATATTTTATTTATTGCAGAAGAATTTGGAAGCATTGGTTTTGAGCCTGGCTGGCCTGTGCAAATCGGACAGATATTTGTATTTGGCTTAATTATTTTCATATCATGGAAATTTTTGCAATTGCAGAAGAGTTTTTCTTTTGTTTCAATATATCCATGGATTTCCAAGCCGATTAATGGTTGATGTTGTTTTGCCATGTTAAACAAAAATACTATATGTTTAATAAGGTTTTGGAAATATATAAAAGATTATAGACTTATTTAAAAATCAAATTTGTTTAAATTTAATATGACTACCCAATATAATGTTCCAGTAAAAGTTTTAGATAGTTCAAAAGAATGGATGATACAAAATTCATTAGCAGGGTATAGGGTTTTTACAGATAGAAGCGGTAACTTGGATGGGACTTGTTTTTCAAGAGAAGATGTTCCTTATGTTGGAGAGCTTGTTGTTGTTAAAACTCTTAAACCAGAAGCTGCTCAAACAGCACATAGGGTTCTTAGTGGAATTGAAGGATTGATGGTTCTTCCTGTAACTGAATGCAGTTTGGAAGAAGATAAACAAAGAGTTGAAAGAATAAGTAAAAAAGATTAGATGCTAAATGCTAATCATTTTTCTTTTTTTAATTTTTCAAAAACTTTCCAAAATTCATTAATGATTTCTGCGCCTATCCTGAATTTATTTTTAATCATTTCATCCAGGCTGCTTCTAAGCTCTTTTTCATTAATTATCTTTTTTTTGTATGCTTCAAGCAAGATTCTTAATGAACCAATTGGTTTTAAATCATATAATTTAGCGATGTTTCTTCCTATTCTTTCATCAATCACTAAACTTTTATTTTTTTCTTGAAGGGATAATGCTATTGCTTCTGCTTCTCCAATACCTAATTGAAAATAAGTTTTTCTTAATTTTTTTGCAATCTCTTCATAATTTTTATTTAATTCAATTATCTCTATTTTTTTATTATTAAAAAAATTCTTTAATATTTCTGCATCAGGAGCGTGGATTAGGATTCCTTGCTCAATTATTTCATTATAAATTTCCTTGGTTATTTGTATTTTATTGAATAATTTTATTAAAATGTTTAATTTATTGATTTTAGCAAATATTATTAATGAGGAAGAATCAGCTATCATATTAAATCTTCTATATCCTCTTTAAAATCTTCTAAACTATAATGAAAATTAATATTTTTTTTGTATAAAATGTCAAGAAAAATGGTTAAAGGAACTCCTGCAATTTCAGCTGCTTTGGAAGCAGTTGCTTCATTATTTTGAAACTTTTTTAATGCAATCTCTAGTTTTTTTTCCATAATTCCTTTATACATTATTTCTCTAAGTACATCTGATTTTTTTCTTTTCTCCTCATTGGAAATAATTTCTATTTCCCTTAATTCTTTTGCAGGAATTCTAACAGATATTGAATCTTCCATTTTATTTGTATACAAATGTAGTATTTTGTATATTTAAATGTTTTTATTTTTCAAATTTCATCCTGAATTCTTCTTAGTTCTCCTAAATTTTGCCTTAGATATTGTTCAATATGGGCTTGAAAATGAGGAAAAGAACAATCAGAGCAATCCCAGACTTTTCCTGACTTTGAATAGGGATAAGGAGAATGCCATTTTCCTGATTGATTATTTATTCTGCAACCACCTTCATCCATATCTGAATGATATTCGGGACAAACGCATAAAAAGCAATTTAGGTCTTTGATATCATGACAGGGTTTTTCTTGAGCATAATATGGGCATTGTTCGGAATGTTTTTTGCTTCTGATTTGAAAACTTGTTTCACTTATTATTACTGGAATATTAATCTCTGTTAATAATATTCCTGCTTGTTTCAACTCCCTTAAAATTTTCCTTTTATGATAATTTTCAAATTTTTCTAAATGGTTCATAATTGCTGTTTATATTTATTAGTTAAATAACTTTTGTTGAGGTTATTTCATTTATTTTAAGTAATTAAAAGTTTAGTAGTTTGTATTCTAATAATCTTTAAATAACACAAAACCTTTTAGAAAAAGGTTTTATCCAAAAATTTAAAATGCCAAGTAGAAAAAGAGGAGCAAAAAAAACTGTTAAGAAGGAAGAATCGCTTGTTGATGAAAATACAGCTGTTTTCAAGGAAACTGTTTATAATGTTGAAAGCAAACCTGAGTTAAAGGAAACTCCTGTTATTGCAATTAATACTATTGAACAACCTGCGTTAAATGAAACTTCAGTCATAGAAACTTCTGAAAAAAAACCTATGAAAAAAGAAATCAAGGTTCTTGTTATTCTTGTGATAATACTCTTAATTGTGGATGTTCTTTCATTGTATCTTTATTATAAGCCTGATTTGTCAGAGTTTACAAATTTTTTTAAATTTAAAAGCGGAAAAGTTGTTGAAGATTCTAATAATTCCAATGAATGCAAAGATGGAACTATGCAGGATAGTTGTTCAAAAGACAAGCCTTATTATTGTGTTGATGGAAATCTTCTAAAAAAAGCAGCAACTTGCGGCTGTCCTTCTGGATATAAATTGGATTTTCAGGACTGCAAGAAGATATGAAATTAGAAAGTTGTATTCTAATAATATTTTTACTTTATTATCATTAATAATTAAAGAATGATAAAGAAAGGTTCTGTGTTTTACACAGATGGATGGAAAAGTTATGCAAGTCTGGAGCAATATGGAAAACACAATGTCATTGATCATGGAAAGGAATTTGTTGTTAATCATAATCATATAAATGGAATTGAAGGCTTTTGGAGTTTTGCGAAAGAAAGGTTTCATAAGTATCATGGAATAAGAATGAACAACTATCCATCATACATTAAAGAAATGGAATTTCGTTTTAATAATAGAAACGAAAATGTTTATAATCTATTAATTGATATATGTATTGTAAGGGGGCAGTTTAGTGCGGAATTGCACTAATCACCAAGAATTTTTATAACTGGAATTTTTCTATTACTCATAACATAGATTATGTGATTTGTAACATAGATTATTATATTTTTACGTTACTTATAACATAAAATATGTGATTAATCACAGAAAGATTTTTAAACTAATGAATCTACATATATGAATGACAACAATTGAAGAACACAAAGAAATAGCAAAAGAATTTCTGGACGATATTAACGAGAAGATAAGAGCAAATCTTTTGCTTGAAAGACAGAAAATAATAGGTTTTGCAGCTTCTGAATCAGCAACAAATTTATTTGCAGTATTTTTGCATTCTAAAAATTTAATAGAACCATCTTTCAGTATAAATCATAGGTTTTTTGCTTCTTTAAGAATAGCTGAAAGAAAATTTAATTTTAATTTTCCAAAGAAAGAAGAACTTCTTAAATTATTAGTGAAACAAGAAGATTTTAGAAATAAAATATGCTATGGTAAAAAGAAAGATTTAGAAATTGTAAATAATGCAATAAAAAATCTTTTTGAAATTAAGAAAATTACGGATATAGAACTCGAGGTGAAAAATGAGTGAAATTCTTGCTTATATTTATGATTTTTTGTCAATAGTATTTGAAAATGAAGAAATTATAGATGAAATAAAAGAGATAATTCTCTATGGTAGTTATGCTAAAAAAACCTATGATGAAGAAAGTGATATTGATTTATTTTTTAATATAAAAAATAAAGATAAATCTAAAGAAGTTGAAGAAAAATTAAAAAAAACATTAAAAAGCTTTGAGATAAAAGCTGAAAAAACATGGAAATTGAAAAATATAGATATTCCTATTAGTTTTATTGTTGGTTCATTAAATGATGAGATGTGGAAAGGAATAAAAGATGAGATTGCAAGTTCTGGAATAATTCTTTATGGTACATATAAAGAACTTCCTGAAAAAGTTAGTCATTATATTTTATTTTCTTATTCTTTAAATAATCTTAAAAGAAAAGAAAAAATGAAATTTATAAGAACTGTTTTTGGTTATAGCTTAATTAAAAACAAGAAAGAATACAAGCAAAAAGGAATACTTGAATCTATTGATGGCAAGAAATTATCTTCCAATGCCCTGCTTATTCCTTCAAAGGAATCTTTAAAAATAAAAAAGATATTCAGCGAGTTTAAAATAAAGTATAATGTTTTTGAGAGCTGGGTGAGGATATAAGGATTGAAGATTGTAACACGATGTAAAAAGAGGTGATTTTATAAATAATAATTGTATGGTTTTTTAATGAAAAAACCATTTAAAAAACCTGAAGCAGGAGACAAAGTTGAAATTGTTATTGACAACAGAACTGAAAAGGGAATTCTTCTTGAATCGCATGATTCAGGAATCCTGCTTTTGAAACTTGAAAATGGGTATAATATTGGATTAAGAAAAGAAGATGTTAAAGAAATAAAATTGATTGAAAATAAAAAATCCGAAAAGAAAGAAGAAAAAGAATTTGCATTAAATCATAAAAAACCTGTAATTGATTTTATTATTACAGGAGGGACTATTTCTTCAAAACTTGACCCTTCTACTGGGGGTGTGAAAGACTTGACAAATCCAAAGGAATTTTTTTCTGTTTATCCTGAAATTTTTGAAATTGCTGATGTAAGAATCCAAAGCCCTTTTATGAAATGGAGCGAGAATATGGATTCAAATGACTGGATAAAAATTTCTAAAATTGTTGAAAAATCCCTGAATGATGAGAATGTAAAGGGTATTATAATAAGTCATGGAACTGACACACTTCATTATACTGCAAGTGCATTATCTTTCATGTTTGGAAAATTAAACAAGCCTGTTGTTTTAACTTATTCCCAAAGAAGTTCTGACAGAGGAAGCGCTGATTCAAGATTGAATTTAATTTGTTCGGCATATGCTGCCCTTTCTGATATTGCAGAAGTTGTTTTAGTCGGACATGCTAATATGAATGATGAATATTGTTATGCTCTTCGCGGAACAAAAGTCAGGAAAATGCATTCTTCTAGAAGAGATGCTTTTCGTCCTATTAATTGCAAACCAATTGCAAAAATTTTTCCAGATGGAAAAATTGAAGTTATTTCTGATTATAACAAAAAAATAAAAAGCAATTTTAAAATAAAAGCAGATGCTGTTTTTGACAATAAAATAGGATTAATAAAATTTTATCCAGGGCAAAATCCAGATATTTTAGATTATTATTTAAAAAATAAATACAAGGGATTGATAATTGAATTTGCAGGCATTGGACAGGTTGCAAACCATGGAAAAAATAATTGGATTCCGAAATTAAAAGAGATTATTGAAAAAGGAATGCTGGTTTATGCTGTTCCCCAGACTTTATATGGAAGATTAGACCCTTATGTTTATGAATCTGCAAGAAGGATTTTAGAAACAGGAGTTGTTTATTTAGGGGATATTTTACCGGAAACAGCTTTCACAAAATTGGGATGGGTTTTGGGGCATAAAGAATGGAGAGGTTCTGTTGCCACAAAAACAAAAATGCTTGAAAATATTTCAAATGAATTCAATAAAAGATTAGGAAGAGAGTTTTTGGATTAATTTATAGGATAAGAAATTAATTTCCGGACAATTTACCCTTTCTTATCCTATCTATCAAGGAAAAAATTTTCCGAAAATTTATTTCCGTTGATATAGCTATAGTTTTTATAAATTCAATTAATAAATCTTACGATTCTATTTTGTCCACTATAGTTTTCTGTAACAATCAATTCTCTCACATTTTTATAATCTAAAAATACCCTTGTTATTTTTAGATTAGGAGCAGTGGTTTCAAAACTGAATCCTGATTTTCTTGGAGATTTTATAATTCCTCCATTATAATTTTGACTTCCTATTCTGCAAATCGGGAAGTTCAATTTATCCAAGATTCTAGAATCTTCATATAATAGCACAAATTCCTCCTTATACTTGTCAATAATTTCCTGAATAGATTCTTCTCCAGGAAGATTTAAATTTATAACAACCAAAGGCTCTGTAATTTCCTGATTTGCTGCTCCAATTTTCTTTTCTAAATTTCCCATGTTTTTATAATAAAAACCTGAATATATATTTATTTAGGTTATAAAAAATTATTAATCTGAAGATGGACTAAATTTCAGTTATAACTAAAAAGTAGTTATTGAAAGAAAGATTTAAAAAGCAGAAGTTGATAAAGAATTTATGGAAACCAGAGGTTATACTCTTGCAAATGATGAATTTGCTTTTTTAGCAGACTTGTTTGGAAAAATTCTAATAGAAAAAGATATACCTCATGTTATTGTAGGAGGAATTGCCACACAAGCACATACTCTTGATAGAATGTGCAAACATCATAATAGGGATGTTAGTTCTTTGGTGTCTGATGAAAGCATTGGAAATTTAGATGATTATTTGAGAGCAACCAATGCCCTTGATTTTGCTTTGAGATTTTCTGAATATGATACTTTAGAAGGAAAAACTGACTGGGATTTAAAAGAATCTTCTGGATTAGCACATTCTAAAGTATTAAGAAGAATTAATGAGATTTGCGATGCTATAGTAAACAGAGGCATAGATGGAGAGGGAAGTTATTTGTCTTGTGGAGATGAACATATTTATAATTTCAAATTAGAAAAAGGCGGATTAAAAAAACTTGGGTTTAGAGTTTCTGTTGATGATAGACCAACAGGTTCTATTAGATTGAAACTTTCTAGATGGACAAAAGACTTAACTGGTGAAGAAGGATTAAAAGATTTTAATCCAGATTTCTATAATCAATTCATTGAAGAGGGTGTTAATTTGAAAATACCTTATTCAAAAGATTGTTCAAGAGTGTTTAGATCTTTAAGACCTATTGATTTATTAGCTGTTAAAATTGCTCTTGCAAGACCAAAAGATGATATGGATATTGGCAATCTTGTTAATGCTTTAAGATTAACCGGAGAATTTTTTACAGCACCAGAATCACTTAGAGTTGATGGTTATAGTTTAAGAGAAAGATTGGTGCCTTGTTATGAAAAACAGTTGGAAAGATTTGCTTCTAAATACGGACTTAATCTTCCTCCTGCTTCCAAAATTGAAAGAGCAAGATTGGCTAATAGGTAATTTTGATTAATTATTTTAAAATGAGAAATTATTCTATACTTGACTTAATACCTCTTGAAGATTTTATAAGAACATCTTCTTTAAGATTTTTAACACAGGTATGGAGAAACTTAGGAAGTTTTGACACAATAAGGAATCCTGCTTATTTAAGAGAAATAAATGGATTTTTGTATGCTGAGGATGGAAATCATAGGTGTGTCTGGAAATTAATTAATGGAATATACACTATTAATGCAGAACTGGAAAAAACTGATGATGAAACTGCTAGAATTACTCTTTTAACTGCTAATTCTGTTAGGAAAAGAGGAGTTCATAAATTTGAGGATTTAGTTAAAATGGTCAAGAATCCTGAACAATTTACTATTACAGGTCCAATAATACATAGGATAACAATGGAAGATTTACAAAGCCCTGATTATTTTTTAAAAATATGAAAAATTAAATATTTATGTTGATTAATAATTGGTTAAGGTTATATAAACAAGGTTTTGAAGAGCAAGATTATTTATTGAATATTAAAACTATTTATTCCAAAATTTCAGAATCTGTAACTTATTTTTTATAAATTATAAATTTTATTCTATATCGATTGTAATTAATAATTATCTGATTTAAACTAAACAAGCAATTAATTTTATTAACCCTCTTTCTTTGATAGTTTTATGGAAATAAAATCAGGGCTTGAAATACACCAGCAAATAGACAGTCATAAATTATTCTGTGAATGCCCCTCAATTTTAAGAAATGATGAGCCCTGCTTGATTGTAAAAAGAAAGCTTCATGCTGTTAAAGGCGAGAGTGGAGAAATTGACATTGCTGCAAAACACGAAGCTGAAAAAGACAAGGATTTTGTTTATTATGGTTATGATACAACTTGCCTGGTTGAATTAGATGAAGAGCCCCCGCATTTAATTAATCAAGAGGCATTAAAAATTGCATTGCATATTGCCTTGCTTTTGAATTGCGAGATTGTTCCTGTCAGCCAGATAATGAGAAAAACAGTAATTGATGGAAGCAACACTTCTGGTTTTCAAAGAACTGTTTTAATTGCAAGAAATGGATTTGTTGAAACAAGCCATGGAAAAGTAAGAATCAAAACTCTTTTTTTAGAGGAGGATGCTTGCAGGCCTGCGGGTAAAAATGAAGATGAAACTGAAAATTTAAATCCAAATCAGAAAATCTGGAAATTGGACAGATTAGGAATTCCTTTGGTTGAAATTGCAACTGAACCTGATATCAAGTCAGCTGAACAATGCAAAGAAACTGCCTTGCATATTGGAGATGTTTTAAGAAGCTGCAGGGTTAAAAGAGGAATTGGCACGATAAGGCAGGATGTAAATGTTTCTATTACAGGACATCCTAGAATTGAAATAAAAGGTTTTCAGGATGTAAAAATGTTTATTCCTGTTGTTAAGAATGAAATAAAAAGGCAGGAAGAAAACTTAAAATCAAAAAAAAATTTGAAAAGCGAAGTAAGGAATGCTTATGAAGACGGGACTACAAGTTTTCTTCGCCCAATGCCCGGAAGCGCGAGAATGTATCCTGAAACTGATTTGCCTCTGCTTTATATTTCAAGAGACATTATTAATGAAACTAAAAAAACCCTGCCGAAATTAAGAGGAGAAATAAGAGAAGAATTAAAGCATAAAGGGCTTTCTGAAGAAATGATTAAATTACTTGTTTCTGAAAATAAAGTTGAAGAATTTGAAGCATTGCTGAAAATTATTGACGACAGTAATTTTATTGTTAAAGCAATGATTTTAATTCCCAAGGATATTGCTTCGCATGAGAAGATTCCAAATATTGATGATATCTTGACTTTGGATATTATTGAAAGTATTTTATATGCAGTTGTTTCTGGAAAAATAAAAAAAGAAGATATAAAGCAGGTTATGGAGAAGATTTCAAAAGGAAAAAGTTTTGAGGATGCAATTAAAATTGAGAAACTTGATTTAAATGAAATTGAAGAAGAGATTGCAAAGATGGTAAAAGAAAAGCCTGGCTTAAGCATTGGAGGTTATATGGGATTAATTATGCAAAAGTTCAAGGGAAAAATTTCAGGGAAGGATGCGACTGATGTGTTGAGTAAGTTATTTAAAAAATAGGTCTTCTGATATATTATATTTTTAAATTAATTTAATATAAGATAATTATGTCAGAAATAAGATTATATAAAATAACTGGATTATATGAACAGGATAAGCAAGGAAATTTTTGTTTTGGAGGTTATTTTAAGCATGATTCTAAATCAGGATGTATATTTGATGGAGAATTAGCTGATTACCATTGCAGTTCTAGAATAGTGGGGCATATGTTTGATGAAAGGCTTAGCTTTAGCAAAGTTTATCCTTCACATAAAACTGATTATAAATTTAGATTGCAAGATGGATTATAGCTAGGAGTATGGGAGATTCCTGAAAAAAAGATGCATGGAAAAGCAGGATGCATTGTTTATGAATGTGGTTTTGATTCAGGAGGTTTAGCAGGAGCATTATCAATGAGGCAAGGAACAATGGCAGTTAATGTTGATAATTGGGCAGGATTTATTAGAGATGCTGGAAGACAGAAAAAGCAGAGTAGTGTATAGAAATCTTTATATAGTTCTATAATATAACAATCGTTATAAAATGAAACCGACTGTTATAAATAAGAACTATAAATTATTAATAGAAACTGGAAACCAAAGGATAATGGAAATTTTGTTTAGGTTTCCAGATAGAGAATTTAGTTTGTCAGAATTAGCAAAATTATCCAAGGTTGCAAAAACAAATGTTGGTTTAATGCTTGAAAATTTACAAAAATTAGACTTTATTGAGATAACTAAATTAAGCAATCTTTGGAGAATAAAGGCAAATCAAAGAAATTGGGGTTTTATAAAATCTAAAATTGTTTACAATCTAAATTTTGTTTATCAAAGCGGTTTGGTTGAATTTTTAATAGGATATTTTAAAAATCCAAAATCTATTATTCTGTTTGGAAGTTTTGGAAAAGGAGAAGATATGAGCAATTCAGATATTGATATTGCTATAGAGAATGATGAAACTAAAAGTTATGAGATTATTGGACTTAGAGAACTTTCTGAATTTGAGAAAGCCATAGATAGAAAAATCCAAATACATATTTTTAATAGAAAAGAAATAGATATTCATGTTTTTAATAACATAGCAAATGGAATTGTTTTATTTGGATTTTTGGAGGTTAAAAAATAATGGATAAATCTATGATTGATAGTTTAATTAAAGTGAAAGCATTAAGATTTAGACAATTAGATTCTGAAAGGATAAAATCTTTGATTGAATCTGCTGAAAAAACCGCTAATTTTATAAAAACTCTTGAATTAAAGGAAGAAAGTTCTAATATAATTTTTAGAGAATTATATGAATCCATAAGACAATTGGGGGAAGCAAGATGGAGAATAATTGGTTATGAGCCTTTGAATCATGAAATTAGTCTGGATGGCTTAATAGATTTGGATATAAAAGAAAAAACAATGTTAAATCATCTAGCAAGATTTAAAAAAATAAGGCATGATTCAAATTATAAAGGGATTTTTGTGTCAGTAAATCAGGCAAAAGAGATATTGGATTTTTGGAATAAATGTGGAGAAGGAATATTAGAAATATTGAAAAAAGACTTGAACAGGCAAATAAATAATAAATAAGTTTTTAAATTATCTTTTTCTTTGATTTTATATGAACACATCAAAAAGAACCTATATCAAAGACGCATTTTCAAAGAAAACAAATTCAGAGGTGGAATTATTCGGATGGGTTCATGATGTCAGGGATTTGAGCAAAATAAGATTTCTTATTTTAAGAGATATTAGCGGGAGGATACAAACTATTTCAATAAAAGGTGATTCAGTGCCGGAAGTTTTTGAATTAGTTGGGAAGATTCCAAGAGAAAGCGTTGTCAGACTGAAAGGAGAATTAAAAGATTCAAAACAAGCTCCTGGAGGAAAAGAAGTCATTATCAAAGATTTAGAGGTGATAGCTGTTGCAGAACATCCTCTTCCTATTGATGTTTCTGATCATTCAAAAACAGAATTGCCTAAAAGATTGGATTACAGGTTTTTAGATTTGCACAGAGAAAGGACTCAGGCAATTTTTAAAGTTCAATCAACTATTGTTCAAGCATATAGGGATTTTATGATAAAAGAAGGGGCTTTTGAATGTCTTTTTCCATCTATAATAGGAGCTAGTTCTGAAGGAGGAACAAATTTGTTTAAAATGAAATATTTTGAAAAAGAAGCTTATTTATCACAGAGCTGTCAGTTGTACAAACAGATGCTTGCCTGTTCAATGGAAAAAGTTTTTGCTGTTTTTCCTGTTTGGAGAGCTGAAAAACATAATACAGTAAGGCATTTAAATGAAGCGAGGCAGTTTGATTTTGAAATGGCTTTTGCAGATGATAAAATTGTCATGGATGTTTTAGGAAGATGTGTTCAATATATTGTCCATGCAATTGTTCAAAATCATAAAAAAGAACTTGAAATGTTTGAAATAGAGTTGAAAGTTCCTCATATTAAATATCTGACTTTTGAAGAAGTGAAGGAGATGATGAAAAAATACAAGATTCATATTGGAAAAGATGATTTAAGTCCCGAATCTGAAAAGAAATTAGGAGAATTGTTTCCTGATACAATTGTTTTTGTTCATGATTGGCCTTTAAGCGGAAAGCCATTTTATATTATGCCTAGTGAGAAAAAAGATAAGAATGGAGAGCAATTATCCAATGGTTTTGATGCAATTTACAAAGGAATGGAAATTTCATCTGGAGGACAAAGAATCCATATTCCGGATTTATTAATTGAAAGATTAAAAATAAAAAAATTGAATCCTAAAGATTTCAAGGATTATATTGACAGTTTTAGATATGGAGCTCCGTTTCATAGTGGATGGGGGTTGGGTGTTGAGAGATTGACAATGCTGATAATGGGTTTAAACAATATCAGAGAAGCTGTATTGTTTCCAAGAGACAGAGATAGGCTGACGCCGTAAAGAAAACGATTCTATAAATTTAAAATTAATAAAACAACTTTTTTAGTTATGATTAAATTCTTACTTAAATAAATTGTTATCAATTGATAAAAAATAAGTTTATAGCAGGAAAAATGAAAGGTGAAACCTTCATAACCTTTTGACTAACCCAACATAAATAAAAAAGAAAACTATATATATGGAGTATTCTTAATTTTTTTAATAAAAAGAGATGTGAAAATGAAAACGATTAGTTCTAAAAATAATTATTTAATTCTAATTATATTTTTTTTAATATTTTTGTCTTTTATCAATTTTATTTCTGCTAATACTTATATCAACGATATCTATTTCACTATTCCTGAAACAGTTTATATTACCAATGAAAGAATTGAATTAAAAGGATATGTTTACCAAACTAATTATTCTGATAACGGAACTATTGTTACAAATTCTTCTGCTATTGCAAATGCCTTGGTTAATTTAACAATTACCTATTCAAATGGAAGCAGATTCAGCAATTACACATTTACAACTGATGCAAATGGGACTTTTTATTCAGGAAGCAATTTTTATTCTTCTGCAAAAAATATAACTGCTCCTTCAAATGCAGGCTATTATTATGTGAGGGCTGAATATAAAAATCCTAATAACAGCACCCCTTTTTCGCAGGTTGAAATAAATGTTATTAATCAAACTTTGGATTTGCTAAGAATAAGTTCTGAAAAAGCGAATTATAATGCAAATGAAATAGTCAATATTGATGTTGAAGCAATAAAATTAATAGATGATAAAATTCTTTATATAAGCAATGTTTCTGTCAATGGAAGCTTAAGAAATGCAACCAAGTATAATTTGCAGAATTTTAACTGCACAACAGGCGTTAATGGCAGATGCTCCTTGAGCATAACTGCCCCTTCTACCTATGGAAATTATATTCTTGAAATAGGAAATTTCAAGGCATTTGGTGCATTTTCTGTAACACCTTTTTCTTATAATGTTTATATGAAAGACGAGTTAGCGAAATCCTTAAAAAATGTTTTTGCACAGGGAGAGCAGGCAAGAGTGGAGGTAAAGATAAATAATGCTTCATCTTCAGATAGCTATACATTTTCAGGATATATAGCTGATTCTTCTGGAAATTCTGTTTCATCAATAACTTCAACTATTTTAAACAGCACAAATTCTTTTACCAATAGCTTTTTGTTTGATGTCAGCGCTAGAGTGTTTAATTATGGAACCTATTCTACCTATGTCACTGTTTCAAAAACAGGAGATGGGAGTATAACTTCCATTGCTTCTTTTGAAGTCCAGGACTGGATGCTATCAATAAATAAAAAATCAACTTCTTCTGGTTTTGAAAATGAATACAATGCTTTTCTAAATAAAACTTTAAATTTTGAAGCCTTTCCAAGTTATCGTTCAAATGGTTCCTTAATAACCAATATCTCAGGAAATTCTTTTACAATAATATTAAAAGATAGTTTAAATAATGTTATTTCAACTACAAATGCTTCTTGGAATTCAACTTGTGGAAAATCCGGATGTTATGATTTTTCCATAACTTCTCCCTTAAACACTGGAAAATATAATCTTTATACAACTCTTTCCTATAATGGAGATGTACAAACAGAGACAAGGATAATAAATATTATCAATGGAATTATGTCATCTCAGTCAACTGATAAAGATGGAAATGTAAAAGAATTATTTGGAGCAAATGAATATGCTTATTTTTCTTTTTCTGCTTATAATCTCACAACTTCTGCATTTAATTTAACTGATTCTGAAGTTTTTATTGTAAGTTATATGAATGGCACTGAATATTCTTATACACAAGTCAATAATTTTAGTGCAGTAAATTCATCTAATTCAGCATATGAATGGGCATGGAATTCTTCTTTGCAAAGAATCAAGATGGATTTTCCAAATTATGGGGGAGTTTATGATGTTTATTTTTTTGGCAATAATAGAACCTTAGGAGCATCTGCAAAATTTATTGTAAATCCCTATGAAATATGCTCTGTTCCAAAAGATACAGCAGGAACAGTTTCTAGCGGTTATTATTATGTTTGGCAGTTTAAAACTTCTGATACAATTTATTTTGAAATTAAATTAACTCAAGCAAATAATCCATTAGGAAAAGCAAGTGCATTAAATTTATCAGGAAATACAAGCACTTATGGGATGGGAAGCGCATGCATTATAGATACAACAATAAAACAAGTTGTAAGCAATGCGACTCTTTCTGTTCTTGAAGTTAAAAATATGGAATCCGGAGCTGTTCAGAATGTGAATTTAACAGCTTCTTTTTGTCAGGCAACTGATACAAATGGAACTTATACATGTACTGTTAAACCTTCATCAAAATGGGATGGCGGACAAAATATTGTTAAATTTAATATTAAAGGACAGGACGGAACAACAAGCACTGGATATGGCAGATTTGAAGCAAGAGCTTTTTATTTATATGGCTGGACATCTACCTGGCAAAATAGCCCTTCTGATAATATAAGTTTAAGTATTAGATTATATGAAGCAGGAAGTAGCTGGTGGAGCACTTCAGGAGCCAGTAATGGAATAGCAGGAACAGTTAGTTTAAAAAGAGTTGAATATCAAGGAAGCGATGGTGAATGGATATGGCCTCCTGTTGATTCAGGATATAATTCTACTAATGTAAGTTCTGCAACTATTACAAGCGGAACAGGAACTATTAATTTGCCTGTTTCATTAACTAAAAACGGAAGATGGAAAACAGGCAATTATAGAGCAGTGTTGCAGGCAACAACTTCTTCAGGAGACAGTGATTATGGTTATGCCTGGTTTGGAATAAAGCTTTGGGATGTTTATGGAACTCCTGTTGAATGTTTGTCAACTGGATGCAGTTATAAAAATTATTTTAATTCAAAAGAAAATATTACAATGTATATAAAAATATCAAAAGCAAGCTCTTATAGCTACGGTTATTCAGGAGGAGAAAATATTTGGGGAAATGTTACAATAGGGGTTAAAAAAATACAAGACTGCAGAAAATGGCCTTGCAAGGATTTGAATTCAACTCAATACAGCGCCAGTACCATAATAGTTAATGCTTCTAGCCCATGGTATTGGAACAGTGTTGTAAGTTTAAATAGTTCTTATTTAATTTATATAAACACAACACCAACCTCTCCAACTTGGGGAACTGGATATTATAATGTTGTGTTAAATGTAAATGGAACAGATACAGGATATGCCTGGTTTAATACAATTGCATTTTATATAGATAGCCAGCCTGTAAATTCAACTGGAAATTATAAATACACCATTCGAGGAAATAATCAGATGTATTTTAATATCACTGCTGCAAGAAACTATAAAGAAGGTTATTGGCATAATAATTCTTTCTATAGATATAACCAGTCAGATTATGTTAATGTAACATTAGACAGCGCAGTTTTAAGAACATGGGATCAAATTACTTATAGGCAAAAAGAATTAAATTATCCAGCTGATATAAATATAACTTCTGCAAATATAAGCGGAACTGGAAGAATTAATATAACTTATAATAATGGAACTTGGCCAGCTGGTTATTATTATGGTGAAATAACTTTTAAAAATTCAGCTAATGAAACTTCAACAGGATGGTTATGGTTTAGTGTACAGCCATTTAGAGCAGATATATATTCTAATAGTTATACTTTAGATTCTGATCAGTGCATTAATTCAACTTTAAGAATATATGATTCAGACTGGTCTTCATGGAGCCCTCTTTATGGGAATTATTCTATTATTAGTGTTTATGAAAACATATGGAGCAATAGTGGAGCATATACAACTACTTATTATACTAATTATACTAACAGTTCATTTAATGCAACAGCAAATATAAGTTTTTGCCCTAATAATGGGCAATGGAGTTCTGGAAGCTGGGGGGGATATCATTCTTTGAATGTTCTTGTCAAAGATAATATTTTAAATGATACCCAGACAGGATGGCTGTCTTTTAGAACAATTCCCTTCCAAATAACATGGCTTGGAAGTGTGGGAAATAAATTAACTACAGATAATATTAATATTATGGTTAATGTAACAAAACCTTCTTCAGGAGCAAATGCAACAGGTAATTTAACCAAACTATATCAATGGAGATATGATAATTTCATGAGCACTAAAGAAGAATATGTTTTTAAGGTTGTGAGCAATGGAATAACCTGCTATTCCAATGTTTCTGGGCAATGCACTGTTAATGGAACTGGAAATGTAACAATCTATGCTCCTTCTATAGGATGGAGAATTGGCTATAATTATATTAGTTCTGAATGGGCAAAAAATACTGATGCAAGTTCAACTGTACAAGATTGGAGTGGTATTTATTTTGAAGGAAGAGCTGCTTATAATGGCTGGTTTGACAATGTTGATGCAACTGGAAATTATAAATATTATTTTGCAGTCAACGACAGCTTGACAATAAGATTGAATTTAAAAAATAATAACAATGATAATGCAAATGGAATAACTATTTCAAAAGTTGAATATGCATTTTCTGGAAATGATTGCTGGAGTGAATATTGCAGAAGTTATACTACTGTATCAACGTCTTCATGGAGCCTTGTTGGAGGAGGAACAGTCACAGATGCAAATGGAAGAGCTATAATAAATATTCCTGCTCCAAGCACAAATTGGTCAAGAGGATATTATGCAGTTAGAGTAACATCAGGTGGCGTTGTTATAACAGGAGGGACAGTAAGAGTAAAAGATTTTACTGCGGTAAATATAACCATCAATTCTCCTGTGCATAATGCAACTTATAATACTAGTTTGTTGTTTAATACAACAACAAATAGAAATGTTCAATGCAGTTTTTCTGTTGTAAGTTATGATGATTTTTATAGATGGTATTGCAATGGATGGAACTCAACAAATAATAATAATAATCTTTCTTCAGAATTAGTTAGGTCATGTAATACTTCTTATAATTATAATGGAAGCAATTATTATAATGAATGGGTGGGCAGTAATTCTCATTCAATCTATGATGGCCAAAATTCTTCTTATTGTTATGTATCTTCTGGAAATTATTGTTATGGCCAGGATTCTGCACGCACTACAGAATACTTATCAACAGGAGGTTTAACACACTCGATTACTCTAAACATATTAAATATTACAGCACAAAGTTATGCATTGACTACTTGGTGTTATGATGATGATTATAATTATGCGAGCAATTATAAAGCATTTAGAATAAATAATACTGGAGTATAAACTGAAAAAATGAAACTTAAAATTTTCGGAGAAATGAAAAGATTTAAACTAATTTTATTTTTAGCTATCTTATTTTTAAATATAAATTTTGCTTTTGCTGATGCTAATTTTCAACTATCAAGTTTTTCCTGCTCACCATCTTCAACTATTGTAAATTCTCTTTTTTCATGCACTGCCCAGATTGAAAATACTGGAACAGCAGGAACTTTGAATGTTGTTTATCTTTATTCTGATGCTAATTACTGGCTTGAAAACTCTGTTTATACGCAAGCTTATGGCCAAAGCATTGCTACTGGAGAAATAATAAGCCTCACTTTTACAGGACTCAAAGCAATAAAGGCTGGAAACAGCAATGGATTTTCCAAAATAGTGCTTGACAATGCTGAAAGAACTGATTATGTTTCAACAACAAAAGTTAAGGTAATTGATGTTGTAGTTACAGTTAATAATTCAGTTACAAGTTCTGCAATGAGCGGAAGTTTTATCAGCACAGCAACTGTTACTGCAGGAGGCAACATAGATGTGATTTTAACTTTTACAGTAGATAGCGGGGGATGCAGCATAGGAAATGAGCCTTCTCAAAAAACAATAACTGGCATGCAAAATGGAAATGCCCAATCCAGAACCTGGACAGTCACTCAGGGAACTTCTGGAGACTGCAAATTTACAATATCTGCTGCTGCAACAGGTTCAGGAATAAAAGTAGATACAACTCCAAGCACAATAACCTGCACTAATTGTCCTGTTTCAAGTGGTTCTTCATCAAGTTCTGGCGGTGGAGGTGGAGGTGAAGGAGGAGCTTCTGGAAAAACTTATACTTTAGGGGAATTGAGCGGAAGCCAGGAAAAAGAAATTGCAAAAAATGATAAAATCAAATTTAATATTTCAAATCTTGAACATAAATTAACTTTAAAAAATTTAACTGAAACAACAGCTGTTTTTACAATTGAAAGCGCAAAACAGACTTTTAGCCTGATTGTTAGAAATGAAATAAATGTGGATGTTGATGGAGATGGAAAATCAGAAATTTCTGTATTCTTAAAGTCAATAAATATCTTAACTAAAAAAGCCAAGTTTATTTTAACAAGAATTTCAGGAGGAACTCCAAGCATTTCTGGAGAGGCTGTGCAGTCCGCAGAAGAGGAAAGTGCTGGTGAATCTGCTGGAACAGAAGAAAAAAAAGGCTTAGAAACTCTGAAAGGAACTAACTGGATTTTTGTTTTAATAGGAGCAATAATTATTATTGCAATAATTATTGGGATTGTTTATTTTGTCAGAAAGAGAAAATAATCAGTATAATTTAATAAGACAAATTTCTTTATTTTATTTATGAAAATACTTGCTATTGGCGACCCTCATGGAGAGTTAGGTAAAATAAAAAAAATACCCTTAAATGGAACTGATTTAATTCTCTTGACAGGAGATATTGGAAAGGCAGATTTAGCAAGAAAAATTTATTTTGATAATATTAAAAGACAACAACAAGGATTAGCTGATTTGAAATCAGGTTTCAAACAACAAAAAGAAATTTATAATGAGATACATAATTCTACTATTTCTATATTAAAATATTTGTCAAAATTTGCCCCTGTTTATACTATCGAAGGTAATGTTTTGATTTCAAAAATTAAAGATGTTAAAAAGATTAATAAAAAATATAATATAAATCTTAAATCTACAAGAGAAGAAATTGAAAAAATGAAAAATGTAGGTTTAGTTAAAAATATAGTAAGAAATATATATGGATTAAAAGCTGGTTTTTTAGAAGAATTTACAGATGTTTCTTGGATTAAAGAATTTAAGCCGGATCATTATATAAAAAGATTAAAAAAAGCTAAACAGGAGTGCAATATAGTGAAAAGAATTCTAAAAAAATTTAAAGATATTGATATTTTGGTTTGTCATCAACCTCCATATAAAGTTTTGGATAAAGTTTCTTCTAAATATAATCCTCCTAAAAATTGGATTGGAAAACATGCAGGGAGTAAAATTATTTTGAATTATATTAAAAAATATCAACCAAAATATGTTTTTTGCGGGCATATTCATGAGGGAAAAGGAATGAAAAGAGTTGGAAAAACCGAAGTTTATAATTTAGGAGTGGCAGGTTATAAAATAATAGAGATTAATTAATCTCAGAAAATTATCAATTTTCTGGGACTTCAACTCTTATGAGTGCGTTAAGTAAACCATATATCTTAACATTTCTTTCGCCTTGCTTACATTCGGCTTAATTTATCCTTGCTCAACAATCTCGCTGATATTTATTATTAATATCAAAAACTTCCTGTGTTTGTCGTTGGAGTTTTTGGGACAGGAAAAAGACGGCAAAGCTTTGCTTTGTATCAAACAAAAAGCCCTTGGGTATTTTAGAATTAATTTGATAACTTGACATAACAGAGTGTGAAGTTTTATATACACAATAATTCTGTTTTAATAATGGAAAAAAAGGTTAATCAGGAAAACACACAAAAATTAGGAATTTTTGGTGCCACAAAATCAGAAAGAAAACCTGATTTTGTTGGTATAGAGAAAGAAGCAAAGCAAATCTTGGATAAATTTGCAAAAGCTCTTGAGAGCATTGATGAAGAGAAGCTTGACTTCTATGTTGAAAGAGAGGATTTTGAAAGAATTGAGATAGCCAGCTTATCATCTCTGGAAGATAAGGATTCAAAATTTGCTGATAAACCAGATATTGATGAAAATTTCAAACAAAGAATCTTGGAAAATGCTCCTAATCATGATGAGGATTTTATAATTGCTGAAAAAGGCGGATGGAAAAAGTAAAACCTGGCAAAAAATTAAAAGATTTTTTTGCTATTTAAATTTAAATAAACCAAGAAAAATTTGAACATGGCAAAGAAGAAAAAAATATTGGATAGAAAAGTTAAAGACTTGATGATTAAATTAGATAATAATCATTTTACTGCAGAATTTTTAGGGGAAGTTTTAATGGAATTATATGGTATTTATAATTCAAAATCTTCTCATAAAACCAAGATTCAAGAAGCTCATACAAAGGTTTGGGAAATTATGGAAGCTGTTAGAAAAAGAACTGATGAACTATCTAAATTTGCTTATTTTAAATATTTCAGGGTTTATCAGGAACTTTGCAAAGAATTAAAACTGGATGAAAGGCCTGCTTATTTGCCTCCATTTCAGTCTGAAGAAGAATCTGCAAAAAAATATGGGCCAGTATTAACAAAAGAGTTTAATTCATTAATTCTAGCTATTGAGGGGGGAAAGTTAGAACCTGGTTTTTTTTTAAGACAGGGTTTGGATGAATTAGGAGATTTGGCTTATGAAATTCCTTTTTCAAAAAAGAGATTTTCAAGAGCAAAACAAATTTATACAGGGGTTATGGATTTTTTAGGAAGTTCTGGTATCTATGAAGGGGTTAAAAATTATAGGCAGGAGTATGATGCTCTTTTAGGAAGAGTTAATAGAAAAAATAAATTTAAATCAAATTCAGCAGGAATTGGGATAAGAGCTTTTGCTCCTATAAGAGAGCCTAGAAGAGATTTTAGAAAAGGTTTATCAAGATAATATAATGGCATTAAAAGAAAAAATCTATAAAATAAAAAGAAGAGAATTAAGCGCAGAGAGGAATATAAGGGATTTCTTGAAAAAAATACAGGATGATAATATAAGAATAAATGCTGTTTTGCATATAAATCCAGATGCTGTTGAGCAAGCCAGAATTGTTGATGAGAAAATTAAGAACGGTTGTGCAGGAAAGTTGGCTGGAATTGGATTTATTGTCAAATCTAATATTAATGTTAAAGGGTTGATATGCAACTGCGCTTCGAGAACCCTTGAAAACTATAGAGCAACTTATGATGCTAGTGTTATTAAGAAACTTTTGAAAGAAGATGCCATTGTTTTGGGAATGGCAAATATGGATGAGTTTGCAGCAGGAGGAAGCGGAGAAAGTTCTGCATTTGGAATTACTAAAAATCCTGCTGCTATTGACAGGATTGCAGGGGGAAGCAGTTCAGGAAGTGCTGCAAGTGTTGCAGCTGGTTTTTGCGATTTTGCATTAGGAAGCGATACTGGAGGAAGCATTAGAAATCCTGCTTCGCATTGCGGAGTTATTGGATTAAAGCCAAGTTATGGAGCTGTTTCAAGATATGGCTTGATTGATTTATCAATGAGCTTGGATGTTATTGGGCCTTTGGCTAATTCTGTTGAAGATTGTGAATTGATATTTGATATTATTAAAGGAAAAGATGAAAGAGATGCCGTCAGCATGGAGTGGATAGCTAATAATGATTCTACAAATCATCAGGTGGTAATAGGCATTCCTGAAATTGGAGCAAATAAAGAGAAAGCAAGTTCATTTTCTTATGAAAATGAAGAGATATGGGAATTAGTAAAACAGAAAGTAAAATTAGTTGCAAACAAAAACAAATGGAAAATTGAGGAGTGCAGATTAAAACATCTTGATTTAGGAATACAGACTTATTATCCTATTAATTATGTGGAGTTTTTTTCAGGAACTAGAAAGTTTGATGGAAGAAAATACGGATATAAAATAGAAGATTCATGCGGGGAAGAGGTGTTGAGAAGAATTTTAGGAGGCAGGGAAATATCAAAAGCTGAATTTGCTGGAAAGTATTATAGGAGGGCATTAAAGGCAAAAAAAATAATTGAAAAAGAATTTGAAGAAGCTTTTGAGAAATATGAAGTTTTAGCAATGCCGACTGTTCCGAGATTGCCTCATAAATTTGGAGAGCAAATATCTATTGAAGACATGTATAATTATGATACTTTGACTGTTTTGGCTAATTTAGCTGAAATTCCTGGAATTTCAGTTCCCTGCGGAAAAATTAATGGAATTCCTGTTGGGCTACAGATTTTAGCTAAGAAGGGAGCAGATAATTTCTTATTAGAGGTTGCGAAGAGGTTTGAGTGAATTTCTTGAATTCGTAAACTTTATAAACATGTTAAACATGTTTAATTTATGGAAAAAACATTTATTGGAGTTAGAGAAGTTGATGAAGAAACCTTTAGAAAATTTAGAGCTATGGTTATAGAAAACAAAATGAAACTAGGCTACGCATTAAGCCAGGCGATGAGAAAAATGATAGAAGAAAATATGAAAAAAAAAATTTTAAATAAAAAGCCTGCTCTTTTAGATATAAAACCCTTTGATTTTGGAAAAGGTACAGAAAATCTAAGTGAGAACATAGATAAAATTGTTTATGGAGATTGAAATGGTTTTTCTTGATTCTAGTTTTATAATTTCTTATATAAATAAAAGAGATAATAATCATAATCTAGCCCTGAAAATCATGGCTAAGATTTTGTCTGGTAATTACGGCCGTATTTGCCTAAGCGATTATGTTTTTTCTGAATGTGCAACTATCTTTTTTAAAATATTTAAAGATATTAAAAAAACTGAAATAATCTGCAGAAAACTTAAAGAAGATATGTCTTTTTATATTGATAAAGATATATTTGAAGAAACTTTTGAGATTTTTATTGAACAAAAAAATACAAAATTAAGTTTTGTTGATTGCTCTATCATAACTTTAATGAGAAAGAATAATATAAATTATTTAGCAACTTTTGACAAAGATTTTAATGAAATTGATGGGATTAAAGTTGTGAGTTGAATTTTGTAAGTTGCTAAGAGCGTTTGAGTGAAAATTAATCTTTTTTTCTCAAGCTAGCAAATCCAAGAACAATCCAGCTTACTATTGCTCCTATGAAACCAAGAGCCATGTCTTTTATTGCATCTTGAGAGTCTCCCTGCTCTCCTAGATAATTTGTTACAGTAAGAGAATTGTTTTTAACTGCTGTATAACCATATTCAATTATTTCAAATCCTGCTTTTATTCCAAGTATTACCAAACAAGAAAGAAAAAAAACTCTCCAGCCTTTCGGAACCTTGAAAATTCTTGTCAATATTTCATTAAATGGAAGGAAGAACAAAACTCCAAATATGAAATGAACTAATCTGTCATAATTATTTCTTGCTAAATTATAGTTCTGTTTTAATATTTCAAATAAAGGCATTTCCGAATAGCTGTAATGCCCCCCTATTGCATGAAGAATTAGAAAAATAAAAATAAATGTATAACCTAGATTTGAAAACCTGAATTTTTTATAGGTTAATATTAATAATAAAGTGAAAAAAACCGGAAGAATGTTTTCATCAATCCAAACACTCCTGTAATTTGGATTAATAGCTAATAAAATCCAGGCTATTATATAAATAAATAATAATATTTTAGGATAGTTTTCTTTGAAATTCATAATTTAGAAAAGATAAGAGAGTTTATATCTTTTACAGAAACATTTATATATGCGTATGCATATGCGTATGCGTATGCATGGTTAAAGTAATATCCTTATCTAATGAAGCATATGAGAAATTAAAGGCAATAAAGAATGGAAAATCTTTTTCAGAAGTAGTTGTGGAACTTGTGGATTGCAGGAAGAACAAGAAAAATCTATCTGATTTTTTTGGAATTTGGAAAGAAGATTCAGATGAATGGGGAAAAATTAAAAAAGAAATCTATGAAGACAGAAAAAAAGCTAAACTAAGGGAGGTAAAATTCTAATGTATTGCTTGGATACAAATATTGTAATAGATATTTTTCGTGGCGATGAAAAATTAAAAGATAAAATTAATGATATTAGGGGTTCTGAAAATATTTTTATTAGCTCTATAACTTTATGCGAGCTATACAAAGGAGCTTTTTCTTTTTTCAAACCTGAAGAAAAAATAAAAGATATTGATAACTTTATTGTTAATTTTCAGATTATTGACCTAGATAAAGAAGTATGCAAGGAATATGGAAAAATTCATTCTGGGCTTAAAAAAAGAGGAAATTTATTTAATGATTTTGATTTGATAATTGCAGCAATTGTTAAGTCCAATGACTTGACTCTTATTACACGTGACAATCATTTTAACAACATAGATATTAATATGGAAATATGGTGAAGAAAGTTAAAAATTTAAATTAAGAAATTTTAAATTATAATCGCAGAAGACTTAATATCTTTTTTGTCCTCGAATTCAGCTACTATTGCATTTGTTGTCAGCAATAATGAGGCAATTGAGGCTGCATTCTGCAAAGCCAATCTGACAACTTTAACAGGGTCAATTATTCCTGCATTGAATAAGTCTTCAAAAACATCTTTTGCTGCATTATAGCCAATATTCTCATTTTTTTCAATAGATAGTTTTGATAATACTTCTGCTCCTTCTTTTCCTGAATTTTCAGCTATCTGCCTCAAAGGTTCTTCCAAGGCTCTTTTAATTATTTTTAATCCAATTTCTTCATCTCCTTTTAGTTTTAATTTTTCCAAGATTTTTATTGCATTGAATAAAGTCAATCCTCCCCCTAAAACAACCCCTTCTTCTACTGCTGCTTTTGTTGCATTAAGAGCATCATCAATCCTCATTGTTTTTTCTTTCATTTCAGTTTCTGTTATTGCTCCAACTTTAATCACAGCAACACCGCCTCCTAATTTAGCCAGTCTTTTCTTTAACTCTTCTTTTTTATAATCAGAATCTGTATTTTGTATTTTGTTATGAAGAATTTTTTTTCTTGATTCAATGTTGTTTTTATCTCCTTTTCCTTCTACAATAATTGTTTTTTCTTCATTGATTATTATTTTTCTTGCGCTTCCAAGCCAGTTTTCCTCAAAATCATCTATTTTCATTGCTTTTTGCTCTGATACCACTTTTCCTCCTGTCAAGGAAGCAATATCCTCTAAATTTTCTTTTTGGTCATCTCCGAAACCTGGTGCCTTTACAGCACAGACTTTCAAAGTTCCTCTTAATAAATTAAGAACAATGGTTGTTACTGCCTCTCCTTCAACATCTTCTGCTATAATCAACAGGGAACGGCCTTCATTTGCAACTTTTTCCAAAGCAGGAACAAGCTGTTTCATATTTTCTATTTTTTTATCTGTGATTAAAACATAGGGATTTTCCAATTCACAAGTCATTTTTTCATGGTCAGTTGCCATGTAAGGTGAAATAAATCCTCTTTCAAACTGCATTCCTTCAACAACTTCCAAAGAAGTTTCAATACTTTTTGCCTCTTCAACAGTTATAATTCCATCTTTTCCAACTTTTTCCATTGCTTCTGCAATCAATCTTCCAATTTCTTCATCATTGTTTGCTGAAATAGTCGCAACCTGGGAAATTTTTTCCTTGTCATCAACATTGACTGATTTTTCTTTAATGTATCTTACAACTTCTGCAACTGATTTTTCAATTCCTTTTTTTATTTCAATTGCATTTGAGCCAGAAGTTATGTTTTTGAAGCCTTCTGTTACAATTGCCTGAATCAAAAGAGTTGCTGTTGTTGTTCCATCCCCTGCTGAATCCTGGGTTTTTGATGCAACTTCCTTGACAAGCTTTGCGCCCATGTTTTCAAACTTGTCTTTTAATTCAATTTCTTTTGCAATAGTCACTCCGTCATTGGTTATTGTTGGATTAGAAGATTTATCCAAAATAACATTTCTTCCCTGTGGACCTAAAGTTATCTTGACTGTATCTGCAACTTTATTTATTCCTCTAAGTAATGCCTGTCTTGCATTTTCATTGAACATAATTTGTTTTGGCATTTTTTTATCTTAATCTAGGAGGTTCATTATTTAATTTATCTGGTAATTCTGATTTAAGTAAAGGTTGGGTGTGAGTTAATGGTCGAGGTTGGTGAATTTCCGGGTTGTTATTGCTTGTTATGTATGAGTATACTCCAAGACTAATTATTGTTCCTACACCCAATGAAAATAAACCTCCTAAAAGGCATCCTGTATACATGCCTTGTCTATAAAGATTGCCTCTTATCCTGTCTTCTACACTTATTTTTATTTCTTCATTCATCTTATTCTTCCACCCTCGCTAAAATATCTTTTAATTCTACTATAATAAATTTATCGCTGTTGATTTCAATTTCTTCATGAGAATATCCTCCATAAATAACTATGTCGCCTTTTTTTAAGCCTAATTCCTGGGCTTTGTTGCTTCCAATTTCAATAACTTCGCCTTGTTTTCTGTTTTCTTTTGCTGACTCTGGAATATAGATTCCTCCTTTAGTTCTGTCTTGTGTTTTTATTGGCTTTAAAAGGATTCTTTCTCCGATGGGTTTAATTATTGTCATTTTTATTCAAAAATATATAAAAAATATTCATTAAAAGAGTATTTAAAATTTTCTATGGTTGAAGATAGATTTGCAATTGGACGACATTTTGTTAATGTTTATGCAGGATGAGAATGGAGGAGGGAATAGGTTTGTGAGAATTATTATATTTTTTGATTTACTTTTCATAACTTTTGATTTAAACATTAAGGCTCTTCACCTAATTTAGGGGGCTTCGCCCCATAATTTTGAAAAATTTTAAGTCCATAGTCCATTAAAATTTTTCTTTTCATATCATTAATGTCCA
>Ga0208958_1000764_pt1 | contig 37066 bp, 35 predicted proteins | sample RifOxyB1_FD_184032 | JGI IMG/M metagenome (GOLD analysis project Ga0208958, IMG submission 184032) | Soil microbial communities from Rifle, Colorado - Rifle Oxygen_injection B1 (SPAdes) | ecosystem: Environmental > Terrestrial > Deep subsurface > Rock core/Sediment | place: Rifle, Colorado...
ATAAGGTTACAAATTTTGACTGCCAAGATTTAACAGCGGTAGTAAATAAAAATAAGATGATTGAGTTATGCAAAGAAATTATTAATAGAAAAATGAACATTACATGGCAATTACCTTCGGGAACCAGAAGTGAATCATTTGATAAAGAGCTTGTGGATTTTCTTTACCGTGCTGGGCTTAGAAATCTAGCTTTTGCTCCTGAGAGCGGAGATACGGAAATTTTAAAACAAGTTAAGAAAAAAGTTGATTTGGAAAAACTTGAAGAGGCGGCAAGAACGTGTGTAAAAAAAGGGATCATTACTGGGGTATTTATTGTCATTGGATTTCCCAACGATACTCATGAATCTTTGAAAAAAACTCTTAAACTTGTCAGAAAAATGGCTTTTCTTGGAATTCATGATTGTACTGTAAGTAAATTTGTTCCATATCCAGGCTCAGAACTTTTTTTTGAATTACAAGCGGAAGGAAAAATAACATTTAATAATAAATTTTTTGAATCACCTATAGATTTTTATAGTGGACAATCTAATTCCTTTTGTAAAAATCTATCTGAGAAAGAATTATACAATTGGATGTTAAAACTTTTTATGAATTTTTATATCCTCTCATTTATAACTCATCCGTTTAGAACATTTAAAATTTGTATGAAAGCACTTCTTACAAGGCGTGAAGAAACAAGGTACGCAAAATTTCTAACAGATAAAGTTTATTTAAGGACAAAGTGGCTTTATAAAGGTGTTGTATATAAATTCAAAAAAAAGATGAGTAGACGGGAAGTTAATCCTTAACTCATTACTTTCCCGATAAAAGGGCAAGATCGTGAGTAACCATTTTCTCTGCTAATTCTTTCATAGATGTTTTCGCTTCCCAACCAAGAATTTCTTTAGCCTTAGAAGGATCACCCAGAAGAATATCAACCTCGGTTGGTCTGAAATATTGTGAATCAATTTGGATAATAGTTTTTCCAGTTTTTTGACAGATTCCTTTTTCTTTTAATGTGCCAGTTTCACCTTCCCAAATAACGTGAATATTTGCAACCTTGAAACATTGTTCAACAAATTCTCGAACAGTTGCAGTTTTTCCAGTGGCCAGCACAAAATCTTCGGGTGTTTTTTGCTGGAGCATCAGCCACATTCCTTCCACATATTCTTTGGCATATCCCCAATCTCTTCTAGCATCTAAGTTTCCAAGGTAGAGACAGTCACGCTTGCCATTTTTTATAGCAGCAACTGCCATGGAAATTTTTCTGGTTACAAAGGTTTCACCTCGTCTTTCTGATTCGTGATTAAAAAGAATTCCGTTACAGGCAAAGATATCGTAGGCCTCTCTGTAATTAACCGTGATCCAATAAGAATAAAGCTTGGAAACACCGTAAGGACTTCTAGGATAAAAAGGGGTTTTTTCATTTTGTGGGGTTTCTTGAGCAAGACCATAAAGCTCACTGGTCGAAGCTTGGTAGAATTTGGTTTTCTTTTCTAAATTACATATTCGAATAGCCTCTAGTAGCCGAAGGGTTCCAGTTGCGTCAACATCCGTAGTATATTCGGGGGATTCAAAAGAAACTTTAACATGGCTTTGGGCGCCTAAATTATAGATTTCATCTGGTTGAATTTTTTCCACTAAGCGAACAATATTCAAAGAATCGGTTAGATCTCCGTAATGCATAAGAAAGTTAGTGGTTCGGTGTGGGTCAATATAAATGTGATCAACTCGGCCGGTGTTAAACGAAGAAGATCGACGCTTAATGCCATGAACTTCATAACCTTTGCTTAGGAGAAATTCTGCTAAATATGAGCCATCTTGTCCGGTGATTCCCGTTATTAATGCTTTTTTCATAAATTAATTCCTTTGATTGCTCTATATTAGCAATTTGTGCTTAGGCGAGACAAGCTAAAAATTGTAGTAGATCTTAGCTGTGCGGATAACGTGTTTGATCAATGAATATAATATTAAAAATGGAAGCAAAAATAAGACTGATCTGCAATATTGGGCTGTCTTTAAATACATTCTTATTTCCCCTAGCCGCATTTTAAAGAGGTGACTGCTTAGTCCTTTTTGTCTACTGGTGATGCACAGAACGGAGGGGTTTAAATAAAGACCGAAGTGGTAAGTCAATCGAGTGAAGTACTCGTAATCTTCGCAGTATTTCATGGTTTCATTAAAACGTTCGTGAATAATTTCCTTATTGATTATAGCGGTAGGGGTGGCGACATGATTTTTGAGTAGTTGTCTGGCAAATGATATTTTGTGGGTGCCACTGACGATTTGGTTTTTTGAGGGGTCGGTGGAATATTTCGATGCCCAAAAAGCAACCTCAACATCTTCACTGAAAATTTTTATTTTATCCAAGTGCCAGTAATCATCGGCATCTAAAAAAGCTACGTATTTGGATTTAGCCAGTTGAATGCCTAAGTTTCGTAAACGACTTGGTCCTTGGTTTTGCTCGTGGGTGATAATTTGAATTTGCGGGTAATTTTTTTGCAGTTCTTTAAGGATGGAGACAGTTTGATCAGTACTATGATCATCTAAAATAATAATTTCGTCTACGGGGGCGCTTTGCTTTAATACCGATTCCACCGCCTGCTGGATAGTGGATGCGCTATTATAGCAGGGGATGACGGTTGTGATATTTTTTTTCAACCAGGTACCTCGTTAATTTTTTGGGTAGAATTATTTTGATGGTTTGTCTTAAAAAATTATCTATAAAAAGATAGAGATAGTAGCTATTTTTATAGAGGGAAAATGAATGTTGGTTAATAACCTTAAGCCGGTCTTTAATACTATAAAAACGTTTGGTGTCTGAGATTCCACCGGGAGTGGTGGTGCAAATGATCTGATCTACTTTTAAAAGGTGATGTTTTAAAATTGTGTTAAAAATTAAATTATAATCGGCGCCGATTTTGTATTTTAAATCATACAAATTATTCTTATGAAAAGTATTAAGAATAAAGCATCCTTGGTGAGAAAAGGGCATTTGTTTCCAAGCGTCTTTGAGGTTGATGGGAGAAAAAATTTTTCCTTTATGGCTCAAGATAAATTCCACATTCCCATAGATAATCGGATGACTATTATTTTCAAGATAGGGAGCGATATCATTTAAGGTTTGGTGATTATAAAGGCAATCTCCGGCATTTAAAAAAAGAATATATTTGCCATTTGCCAGCATGATCGCCTTATTCATAGCATCGTAGAGACCGTGATCATTTTCAGAAATCCATCTGGTGATATGGGGTGCATTTTCTTTTATAATCTCAAGGGTACCATCGATAGACTTCCCATCAACTACGATATATTCAAAGTTTCTAAAGTTTTGCTTTTTGACACTATCGAGAGTCTGGGAAAATTCAAGTTTCTTATTAAGGACAACAGTGACCAAACTTATTAGGGGAGTTGCCATTGATCCTATCTTCCTTTACCAAAAAGTACGACCCTAATGGTTTGCAAAAGAATGTTAAGATCCATGATAAGGGAATATGATTTAATATAATATAAATCGTATTGAAGTTTTTGTTTGGCATCTTCCTCTGAGGAGCCGTAAGCGTAATTAATTTGCGCCCAGCCAGTGATTCCAGGTTTTACCAAATGACGAAGGTTATAATAGGGAAGTCGGTTTTCCAGTTGGATGACAAAAAGTGGTCTCTCCGGTCGCGGGCCAATAAAACTCATTTCTCCCTTGAGAACATTGATGACTTGGGGAATTTCATCAATTCTTGTGGCCCTAAGAATTTTACCGATGAAGGTGATGCGATCATCGTTTTCCCGGGACCATGTCGGGCCCCCCGCTTCGGCATTTTTAACCATGGTGCGCAGTTTATAGATGGTAAAGGTTGTACCACGTTCGCCAACTCGTTCTTGTTTGTAGATAAGTGGAAATCCGCTGGTTAAAAGAATGAGTAAACCTCCTAGGATAACAAAGGGGAAAAATAGTACGATAATGAGGATGGCCCAGATAATATCAAGTATTCTTTTAATTCGCAGTTCCAGATGATTGGAGATCAAATCAAATCCCTCAGAGGTGGTAAACCAAAAATCATGAATAGCGCTTAAGGGAATTTTAAACAGTATTTTTTCATAAAATTGAGTCAGAGTTAGGATGCGAATACCGGTAAATTTAAGTCTCATTAGTTCTTTTTCAATGAGTGGAGAAAGTTTTAATGAATCTAAAATAACAATCCCGCCAACATCCTTTTTTTGAAAGGTGACCAGTTTGTCCAGTAGTTCGTGATCATTGTTTAAGTCATAATTGATTTTGATTAACTCATAGACTGGAAAATGATGATGGTCGGAGAGATCTTTGTAGATATCTAATTCGTGGGCGCTGGTAATGAAATACCAGGGATATTTTTGGTTAACACTAAGTAAAATACGAATAACCAGATAGCGCATAAGCGAGGTACAGATTGCAAAAATGCCAAAAAAGATGGCCATGATACCTCGACCAAGTACCAGACCGCTGTAGTTTTCTGGACCTAGTAGATAAACGTAGATATTCATGAGTAAGAAAGCGACAATGGCGGCAATAAAGGTTTTTCCCGGAGCCTTGATTCCACCCAAGGTGGTTTGCACTCTATAGAGGTCAAAAATATAATAGACGGATAAAATAATAAAAAAGTAGATCAGAGTATGTTTGGATTCAAAAAAGATGGCATCAATTTGACCAAACCGAATGAAGTGCGTGATTATCATTGCGGAAATAATAAAGAACAAATCAGCGATAAATAACACCGCTTTGCCAACTCTGGGGGTTTGTACGAAAGATTCTAACAAAATTACATCCTTTGCTATATTAATAGTATGATATCGTTTCCAGATTGTTAATATGGATTTAATATTATTATGGAATATGACAAACCCATAGAGTTGGAAAAATGCCCATAAGTTTTCAATACATGCTTCATCACCCCGGATTTTTAAAATATTTCATGAATATTTCATGGCTATTTGTAGAAAAGCTTTTTCGTTTGTTTTTGGGACTTTTAGTTGGCATATGGGTGGCAAGATATTTAGGTCCAAGTCAGTTTGGGCTCTTTAATTATGTGATAAGTTTTGTAAGCTTATTTGCTGCCTTTGCGGCATTTGGATTGGATGGTATTGTCATTCGAGAATTAGTAAGGGATGTCTCTAAAATTGACAAATTACTTGGCACGGCGTTTGGACTTAAAATTCTTGGTGCCATGATAGTTTTGGGGATGCTCTTGGTGGCTGTTGATTGCACCTCAAATGATCGGTTTACCAATCTATTAGTTTTGATTGTTGCCAGCTCCATTTTTTTTCAAAGCTTCAATGTTATCGATGCCTATTTTCAAAGCGTCGTGCTTAGTCGTTATGTGGTTTTTGCCAACATGATTAGTTCGTTGATGGTGTCTTTTTTAAAAATAGTTTTAATCATGACCCATGCACCACTTATTACATTTGTTTGGGTGGTCTTGCTGGAAAGTATTCTTTTAGTCTTGGGTTTTATTTATTTCTACACCAAAACTAAGGGTTCGATATTTACCTGGAGATTTGATCGAGCAACTGCTCTTATTTTGCTTAAGGATAGCTGGCCAATTATGTTAAGCGGTTTTGTTATTTCAATTCATTTAAAAATTGATCAAGTTATGATTAAGGAGTTACTGGGAAGTGAATCCGTAGGGCAATATGCAGCAGCGGTGAGATTAAGCGAAGTATGGTATTTTGTACCACTCATAATTTCGAGTTCAGTGTATCCAGCGATCATTAATGCTCAAATACTAAGCACAGAACTGTACTATCAAAGACTGCAAAGACTTTATGATATGCTGATATGGACTGCGCTAGTTATTGCTTTACCTATGACCTTTATTGCTCCCTGGTTAATTGATGTGCTTTATGGAAATGCTTATCATCAAGCCGGTAATATTTTAATGTTACATATTTGGTCCGGGGTTTTTGTTTTTTTTGGAACTGCCAGGCATAAGTGGGTATTAAGTCAGAATTTGCAAAGGTATGAAATATTTTTGGATGTCATAAGCGCGCTTTTAAATATTATTTTAAATATAATTCTAATTCCTCGCTATGGAGTTTTAGGAGCCGTTTACGCTACCTTGCTTAGTTATTTTCTAGGATCGATTGGCTTGTCTATTTTTATTAAAGAGTTTCATATTAGTTTAAAAATGTTTTTTAAGACCTTTTTATTACCGGTTCGATTAATTAGAGGAAACTATTAATGTGTGGAATTGTGGGTATAGTTGATTTTGTAAATATTGCCGTTGATCAATTTCAACTAAACTATATGAACAATCTTTTAAAACACCGAGGCCCAGATTGTGGGGATATTTTTGTCGATAGAAATGTGGGACTTGCCCATCGACGGCTTTCGATTATCGATTTGTCAAAAGAAGCCAATCAACCCATGACTTACCGTGATTCAAATCTTTGGATCATTTTCAATGGGGAGATCTATAATTATTTAGAACTTAGAGAGGAGTTAATAAAAAAAGGTTACCAATTCAATACTCAAAGCGACACAGAGGTAATCTTGGCTTCTTTTATAGAATGGGGAATGGATTGCTTTCATAAATTTAATGGTATGTGGGCCTTGGCTATTTATAATACTAAAAATCAGGAATTGTTACTTTGTCGGGATAGATTTGGCGTCAAACCATTATATTACTATCAAGACTGGCAAAGATTAATTTTTGCCTCGGAAAAAAAGGCCATAGTCCTAAGTGATTATGTTAAATTGGAGTTCGACTATCGCGGTATCAAAACCGCCATTCGAAGCCCGTTCCAGCTGGAAGCTTCAGGATTTAGTGAATTTAAAAATGTAAAAAATCTACTACCGGGGCACCTGGCAATTTTGAAAGGTAATAAGTTGGAGATATCCAGATGGTATAAATTGGAAGATCATCTGGATGAAAATATTCCCGCTAGTTTTAATGAAAGAGCTGAAAAATTTAAAGCTCTATTTACCGATGCCTGTAAAATCAGACTGAGATCCGAAGTCCCTCTGGCTACTTCACTTAGCGGTGGGCTTGATTCAAGCAGTGTGGTCGCTAGCATAAAACCTTCACCCATTCTTTTGCCAACACTCCCCTGGATGAAGTTAAGTTTGCACAAATGGTGGCGGATTCCACCCATACTCCACTTACCATTGTAAAAATGGATGAAGAGAACCTTGAACAAAAAATTGATGAAATTATTTACTATTTAGAAGCGGTCTATGGTGGCATTCCAGATGCGGCTTTTAGAATATATGAGTCTCAAAGAAGTGAAGGTTTTAAAATATCCATAGATGGACATGGTGCTGATGAAATGCTAGCAGGTTATGACTGGTACCTCTCAAAAGATTTAAGCAATGCTTCTTTAAAAAAATTTATTAAACAAATGCTTAAACCAATTTTTTTGAAGTTTCAAGGAATTTATCCTGATGCCAAGCATTTCACTTCCTCAAAGTTTTCTCCTCTAAAACAAAGATTGTATGAAGATTTTAATTACACCATACTTCCTCGGATTTTAAAAAATTTTGATGCTATGTCGATGGCCAATTCTGTCGAAGTACGCATGCCATTTTTAGATTATAGATTAGTGGAATACGTTTTTTCCTTACCGGATACTGATTTGATTAATGAGGGGTGGACAAAATATATTCTACGGTGTGCAATGGATGGGACTTTAGATGAAAGAGTCAACTGGCGAAAAGATAAAATTGGATTTAATTCCCCAGTGGAAAAATTGCTTAAGGAAGATTTAAAGTCATGGACAGAAAAGGCGATTGAGAATTCGGATAATGGTTTATTTGATAAACGTGCTTTGCAAAAGGAATTTGCTACTTTGATTTCGACTTCAATGAATTGGAATGAATGGTTGGGGTTTTGGAAAAAAATTAATGCAATTAAATTAATCGATATATATAAAAAAAGGAAAGACCATGCTTAATTTTGCACTAATAGGATGTGGCCGGATTGCCAAAAGACATAGTGAGCTGCTTGGAAATAATCAAATCAAAAATGCTAGATTGGTGGCAGTTTGTGATGTTGTTCCCCAAAAAGCTAAAGTTATGGCTGAGCAGTTTAAGGTAAAAAACTATACCAATATGAATGAAATGATGGAAAAAGAAAATATTGATGTTGTTTCAGTGCTTACAGAAAGCGGAAATCATGCCCAACATGTAATTAATCTTGCTAAATACGGCAAACATATAATTGTTGAAAAACCGATGGCCCTATCTATAGATGATGCAGATGATATGATTATGGCCTGTCAAAAAAATAATTGTCGCCTGTTTGTAGTCAAACAGAATCGCTTTAACGTACCAGTAATGAAGTTGCGTGAAGCTTTAGATGCAGGGCGGTTTGGAAAATTATTTATGGGAACTGTTAGAGTAAGATGGTGTCGAAAGAAAGATTATTATACCCACGATGGTTGGAGAGGAACTTGGGCCCTTGATGGAGGAGTCATGGCAAATCAGGCCAGTCATCATGTCGATTTGTTAGAGTGGATGATGGGAAAAGTTGATTCAGTATACGCCAAAGGAATAAAAGCATCTGCCGAAATCGAGGCAGAAGATACCGCCGCAGTTATTTTAAAATTTAGAAATGGTGGACTTGGTATTGTTGAGGCAACTACTGCAGTTAGACCTATGGATCTGGAAGGGTCACTTTCAATTATGGGTGAAAAAGGAACTGTTGAGATTGGAGGATTTGCGGTTAACAAACTGGTGCATTGGAAATTTGAAGATCATCAAAAAGGTGATGATGATGTCTTTGAAAAATTTTCGGTGAACCCACCAGATGTTTACGGGTTTGGTCATCATGCTTATTATCAGCATGTGGTAGATTGCATCATAAATAAAAAAGAGCAATTGGTTGATGGATTGGAAGGACGCAAGAGTGTTGAAATTATATCCGCCATCTATGAATCTATGGAAACTAGAAAAGAAATATTTTTAAGATTTCGACCTGAACATTGCAAACTAGGAATCAGATTATGAGAACTATTTTGATTACAGCTTCGGGAGGACCTTCCTCCCTTAGTTTTACTAGGAGTTTGCGGGACAATGATCCGTCGTTAAAAAAATATCGGTTGATAGGTGTGGACTCTGATAAGTTTAATATTCATAGATCCGAATGTGATAAAAACTATATATGTCCCAAGGCAACGGATCCCACTTACATACCGTTTATTAAAGAAATAATTAAGCGTGAATCGGTGAATTTCTTGCATTCCCAGCCCGAAATAGAAGTTTACACCATTGGAAAACATCGTGAGGCAATTAATAAAATAGGATGTAAATTGCTCATGCCTGACCAGGAGATTATTGAAATTTTCAGGGATAAATCCGAATCCTATCAACTTTGGAAAGATGCAGGTATCAAAGTTCCTCTTAATATTATGCTAAATAATGTTGAAGATTTAAAAAAGGCTTACGATATCTTAGGTGAAAATATCTGGATCAGGGATACCGTTGGTGCCGCAGGAAAAGGTTCACTTTCAAGACCTACATTTGAAACAGCCCTGGCTCAGTTAAACGAGCACAATACTTGGGGTAAGGCTCTAGCTGCAGAACATTTGACTGCCAAGACTGTGACCTGGCAGTCAATTTGGTATCAGGGAAAATTAGTCGTAGCTCAAGGAAGAGAAAGACTTAATTGGGCCTTTGGAAATAGGTCTCAATCAGGCGTTACCGGATTAACTGGTATTGGCGTTACTTATTGCGATCCATTTTTGGATAAATTGGCACAACAATGTATTCAAGCTGCTAAAACAAAACCTCACGGTATTTATAGTGTTGATTTAACCTACGATAAAGATGGCATCCCTAATCCTACCGAAATTAATATTGGCAAATTTTTTACAACTCACCACTTTATCACTAAGGCTGGATGTAATATGCCAGCAATTCTATTGGAACTTGCTTTTTCTGAGTACAAAGGAGATTTTAATGTTTTGAATCCTTGTAAAAGCGACATGTATTGGATTAGAGGGATAGATATTGTTCCGATTTTAAAAACTAGAGAAGAAATTGATCAAAAAGAGATAGAGTATAAAAAAATAATATCCGGACTCAAACAGGATTAATAGATGAATAAGTTTGTTTTTTTTGATTTAGATGGAACTTTGCTGAATCAAAAAAAAAGATATTTTATGATTCATCAAGACTTGTGTAAACAGGTTAATATTCCACCTTTGTATGAAAATGATTATTGGGATTTCAAAAGAAATAAATTATCCGAAGAAAATATTTTAAAACGGAATAAAGGTGAGCAGACATTTATAAATAACTATTTAAGTTTAAGAGGGACATTGTTGGAAGATCCGTACTATCTAAAGTATGATCAATTATTTACTGGCGTAATTGAGATGCTTGAAACGGTGTCGAAAAAAAATGATTTAATAATGGTTACAAATAGAAATAATCGAGCGAATTTGCTGGCGCAGATTGAGCGTTTGACAATATCCCATTTTTTTAAAAAAATATTAAATACTTATACTCAAGAAGAACCTCGTTATTTGGCCAAAACAAATATAATCCGTAAAAATATTTCACTCGTTGATAGTAAAACCTGGTTTTTTGGTGACTCAGAAATGGATATGTTAGCTGGTAAATCACTTAATAGTACAACGGTGGGGGTAAGCCTTGGCATCAGGGAAAGTGAGCTACTTGTAAAACTCTCGCCTGATTATTTAATTGATACGATGGAAATAGAAAAATGGCCAAGAGAACTTTGTCTGGATTTAGGAGTTTAAATGAGCTTGGAACAATTTCATGGCAGCTATTTAGGGGAACAGGCAGATATTGGAGAGAGGTTTGTGACAAGGGCCACGATTGCCTTAACTAAAGAATTGGTCGTTGATAAAAAAATATTAAATCTGGGTCTTGGTAATGGGAAGACTAGCAAGATCTTAGATGAATTTGTTAAAGAGCAAACAGTAGTGGAAGGTTCCAAAAAAATTATTGATTTATTCTCTTTTAAAAGTCATAAGACAACTTTTGTTGAATCTTATTTTGAAAATTATAATACTGATAAAAAATTTGAAGTTATTTTAGCCAATCATGTTTTGGAGCACGTGAATGATCCAGTCGAATTGATGAAAGCAAAGTTTTCCAATTGGCTTATGAATGATGGAATTATTTTTGTGACAGTTCCAAACGCTAAATCACTTCACCGGCTTATTGGTAAAGAAATGGGGCTATTAAAGTGTGAATATGATTTAAACAATTCAGATAGAGAAGGCGGTCATCAGCGAGTTTATGATATAAGTATCTTGAAGGATCATATAGAAAAAGCTGGCTTTGAGATAGTTGACTTTGGAGGGTATAATATTAAGTTGGTTTCTCTTATGCAAATGAAAGACTGGAGCCAAGCTCTTCTTGATGCTATATTTGAAGTAAGCAAAAAAATGCCACCGGATATTTGTGCGAATATTTGGGCAACCGTAAGGAAAAAATGATTAAGTTTTTAGATTTAAAAAAACAGTATAATGAAATAAGATTAGAAATTGATCAAGCCATACAGAATGTGATCAATGATAGTGCCTTCGTTGGGGGCAATTATGTGGCGAATTTTGAGCAGGCATTCGCCGCTTATAATCAGGTAAAATGCTGTGTGGGAGTTGCTAACGGAACAGATGCTTTGGAAATAGCTCTTGAATCACTTGATCTTCCCAAAGCCAGTGAGATTATTGTTCCTGCTAATAGTTTTATTGCTTCTTCTGAGTCCATTACCAGATGTGGACATCGGGTGGTCTTTTGTGATTGCGATAGCAGAAATTATACACTATCGGTTGAGAGTTTAAAGTCCAAAATAACCAAAAAGACCAAGGCGATTATTGCTGTTCATTTATATGGTCATCCTTGTGATATGGACGCAATTAATGACATAGCTAAACTTTTCAAAATCAAAGTGATTGAAGATTGTGCTCAAGCTCATGGGGCCATATATAGGGGGAAAAAAGTTGGTTCGATAGGTACAATTGGGGCATTTAGTTTTTATCCGGGAAAAAATTTAGGAGCTTATGGGGATGCAGGAGCGATCACTACGAACGATGAGGATTTGGCTAAAAAATGTAAAATGCTGGCTAATCACGGAAGGATAGAAAAATATAATCATGAATTTGAAGGAAGAAATAGTCGTTTGGATGGAGTTCAAGCTGCCATTTTATCAACAAAACTTAAGCATTTGGATGTATGGAATCAAAAAAGAATTAAAATTGCCGATAATTATATTGAAGGTTTAAAAGGGATTAAATCTATTATTCTTCCCAAAAGAGAAGCATGGGCGTTGGCGGTCTATCATTTATTTGTAATCCGCACCAATAGAAGAGATGAATTGCAAAAATACTTAAAAGAGAAAAATATCGAGACAGGAATTCATTATCCCATAGCTTTACCCAAGCTCAAGGCTTATGAGTATTTGAATCAGGCAAAGGAAAATTTATTTGCAAATGAGGTGGATAAGACTTTGTTAAGTCTTCCGATAGGAGAACATTTAACTGAAAAAGACTGCGATCTTGTGATCAAAGAAGTCGGAGCTTTTTTAAAATGAAAATCCTACTTCTGGCTGATTATTATCAGGAATATTTAAATCAGTTTTATCAAAAAAATGATTGTCGTGATTTTAAATATCAGCAGCATTTGGATCATTTGATAGATGATTATTTCGGTTCATTTGGCTCTTACTATAGACATTTGCAAAAGTTGGGTCATCAAGTTTTTTTGGTGATTGGAAATGATTATCAACTACAAAACAAGTGGGTGAGTGAAAATTCGCTACCCATGCAAGCATGCTTAGTTTCAAAGAAAAAAATTGTACTTGAACAAATAAGAAAATTTTCACCTGATATCGTTTTTATGGGAAGTATGTTTGATTACTATGGGGAATTTCTAAAAGAGGTATCTGGGGTCACTAAAAATATTTTTACTTGGATCGCTTGTCCCATTCCGACGGATCTTGATTATTCACATGTTAAATGCGTACTATCCAGTACTAGCTTTTATGTAGGAAAATTTAAAAATCTCGGTTTAAATAGTCATAAGTTGGGAGCGGGATTTGATAACGATATTCCATCAAAATTAATTCAAGACAATCCAAAGTATGACCTATCCTTCATAGGTGGCTTCAGCCCTAAAACCCACGCCAATCGGGTGAAGATTATTAGAGGACTTATTTCTAAAAATATAAAAATTGATCTTTTTGGATATGGCCTTAAAAAACCGATATTTTTTTGGCAAGATAAAACATTGTATAATTTATATCACGGGCAACTCTGGGGTCTTTCCATGTATCAAACCCTACACGATTCTCTAATTTCTTTAAACATACATATAGATGTTGCGGGTGGTTTTGCCGGAAACATGCGAATGTATGAAGCGACCGGTTGTGGTTCATTGTTGTTTACCGAAATGACTGATAATTTGCCACAGATTTTTGATATTAAAAAAGAAGTGGTTGGTTATAAAGGTGAAGATGATTTGGAAGAAAAACTTAGATATTTTTTAAATAATCCAGAAGAGGCAAAAATCATTGCCGATAATGGCAAAAAAGCCTGCCATGAAAATTTCGGATATAATAAACGTGCCGTAGAATTAACCCAAATATTTACGCAATATGCTTTGTAAGGTGTAGGAAAATATGATGGAAAAACTTAAAAAATATGTAAAATCACTTCTGAGCGATCAACTAAAACATTCACTACTGCTTAGTGTTTCTAAAATTAAACTGGCTTTTGTTAGAAGGAAGGTGGGTGACCACACATTCATAGATAAAACAGTGAATGTGTATGGTTGGCAGCATGTAAATATTGGGGAAAATTCTTTAATTGGAGAAATGACCTGGCTAAATGTCAATCATAGAGAACCTGGATTTGATCATATTAAAATTGGTGATCATTGCTATATAGGCAGAAGGAATTTAATCAGCTCGGCAAAGCAAGTGGTGATTAAAGATTATGTTATGACCAGCAACGATTGTAAATTTTTAGGAAGCAATCATCTTTTCCAAGATCCGATGATGCCCTATATATCAACGGGAACCACTTCGACAGATTCTATGTATATAGGAGTTAACGTCTGGGTGGGGGCTTCGGCGATTGTGCTAGGTAGAGTAACCATCGGACATGGTAGCATTATAGGGGCCGGTAGCGTGGTCACAAAAGATATTCCGCCTTTTAGCATAGCTGTGGGTAACCCCTGCCAGGTCATTAAAAGATATGATCCTCGTCAAAAAAAATGGATTAAAATTGGAGATTTCGATAAAAGTATGGAAGCTCAATTACCTGGCGAAGAAGAATATCTATCTCTACTTAAAAAAAATAAACCAACGATCGTGATGCCAGTCTATGCGGCAACTAGCGCTAAGGGTGATTTGCCATGAATTGTAAAATATGTGAAAGCGACAGCCTTCCAGTTTTTAAAGCAACCGTTTTAAATAAATATTTTGTTCAATATTATCAGTGCCGTCACTGCGGTTTTATGCAAACTGAAAAAGCTTATTGGTTGAAGGAAGCTTATACAGATGCCATCAGCTCCTTAGATACCGGTATTATGCAAAGGAATGTTTATTTCTCCAAACTAATAACGGCAATTATTGGACTCCTTAAAAAAACTAAAGGTACTTTTTTGGATTACGGAGGAGGGCTAGGCATTTTCACCAGATTGATGAGAGATCGAGGTTTTAATTTTTTCTGGTATGATCTAAATGCTCATAATTATCTCGCCAATGGGTTTGCAGGAACTTTTGAAAATGCAAAATATGATATGGTCACTGCCCTTGAATGTTTTGAACATTTTGAAAACCCCATCCAAGAATTGGAAAAAATACTTTCGGTTACTGACACCATCTTTTTTTCCACCGAACTAGCTGCAACCAAAGCTGAACATCCGGACCGTTGGTGGTATTACTGTCTTGAGCATGGTCAGCATATTTCTTTTTATACTTTAAAGACACTCCAATATTTGGCGCAAAAATATAATCTGAATTTAACTACTAATGAATTTAATCTGCATCTATTATCCCGTAAACCTATGCCGGGAAGGATTTTATGGTGGGCCAAAGTTTTAACCAAATTAAAGCAGGATTTTTGGTTTAATTTGAAATCAAAAACCATTGAAGATATGAATGATATGGTTTTAAAACTTAAAAAAGATAATTAGATGAAAAAGAAAATACTGATCACAGGGATAAATGGTTTTATAGGTCAACATTGTGCGGACTATTTCAAAAAATCAGGAAATATTATTTTTGGTATCGGACATGGAGTAATCAAACAAAAAGACTCGCACCAATATGTAAGCGCCGATGTTTCCTTGTCTACTCTTTTGAATATGCAACAAAGTTTTGATGTTATTATTCACTGTGCGGGGAGTGGTTCCGTGGGTTATTCAATCAATAATCCCAAAGGGGATTATGAAAAAAACGTTGGAGCAACCAAAGAAGTTTTAGAGTATATGCGGCTTCATAATCCAAATGCTAAATTAATATTTCTTTCTAGTCCGGCGGTGGTTGGGGAACAACCGCAAGGGCCAATTAGTGAGGAATGTAGTGGTCAACCGGTCTCACCGTATGGACATAATAAGAAAATAGCCGAGGAAATGTGTTTAAAATATTTTAAAGAGCATGGACTTAATATAAACATTCTTCGCATGTATTCGGTTTATGGGATTGGACTGACCAAGCAATTGCTGTGGGATGCTTCAAATAAATTTTTAAACAGTCAAAATCCGGTAAAGTTTTTTGGGACCGGCGAGGAAACTAGGGACTTTATTCATATTAAAGACGTCCTTAAAATGATGAGTGTAGTGGTCGGGCTAAAGAGTAAATTTGAAATTTTAAATTGTGGTAGCGGTACTTCTTATCAAGTTCAAAATGTGGTTTATATGATAAAAAATTTGTTAGGAAGTTTGTCTGAGGTTGAATTTAATCAACAAGTGAATAAGGGGAATCCTCAACATTATTGGGCCGATATTTCCAAGGCCCAAAAGTTAGGATGGACGCCGGAAATATTATTAATGGATGGATTAAAGGAATATATTCAGTGGATAAAGACAATCGCGTAATTCGGGTAGGATTTATTGGAACTTACTCCAACGAGTGGATTGCCGGATTGAATTATCTGACCAACCTTCTTTATGCTATCTCCATCTTGGAAGATAAAAAAATTAAACCTATTGTTTTTGTCGGCAAAAAAACCGATGCCAAAATTAAACAAAGACTCCTGCCGCTTGCTTTGGTGGTCGAACATTCCTTATTTGATCGCAAAAGCTTTAGTTGGTATATCGGGAAAATATTTGAAAAAATCTTTAAATCTTCGTTTCCTTTAGAAAGATTAATGATGAAGTATCAAATTCAAGTTTTGTCTCATGCTAACGTAACCAATCTCAAAAATTGTAAGATCATCAATTGGATACCAGATTTTCAACACCTGCATTTGCCTGAAATGTTTTCTTCCGCCGAAATTAAAAGTCGAAATCAATTATTTAAAAAAATGGCAAAACTTAGTGACGTGATTGTTGTAAGTAGCCAGGATGCTTATAATGATTTTTCCAAGTTTGCCCCGGAGTATCAGGCTAAAGCACAAATACTGAGGTTTGTATCCAAACCTAACGAAAAATACGCCAAGCTTAATGCTAACGATAAGATAATTTTGACTAAAAAATATAATTTACCGGATTCTTTTTTCTACCTTCCCAATCAGTTTTGGAAGCATAAGAATCATCAAACCGTTTTTGAAGCGGTTAAATATTTAAAGGACGGAGGCATTAATATTTTTATGGTTTGCTCCGGGCAAATGTCTGATTATCGACACGCTTCATTTGTTGAAAAACTCAAGCAATATATCCAACATTATAATTTAAGTCGGCAAATCATATTATTGGGACTTATAGATTATGCGGATGTGTTTTCCTTGATTAAATTTTCTAAAGCCGTCATTAACCCTTCTCTTTTTGAAGGCTGGAGTTCGACTGTTGAAGAATGTAAAAGTGTGAATAAACCAATGATTTTATCAGATCTGTCGGTGCATAGGGAGCAGTATCCTAGCGCTTACTTTTTTAAACAAGATAATCCCTTGGAGTTGGCGGTATTGCTCAAAAACTTTGATAGCTATACTCCACCGACGGGAGATTATGATTGGGTTTTACAAATGAGAGAGTTTGGAAAAAATTACGAGAGTATTGTTTTAGAGCTTATAAAGTCTTAGACGTTCGAATATAGTTTTCCAGGGCTTTTTTCCAATGAGATGGCATATAGTATGGACTGATTTTATTTTGCAGTCCATATAAGGTATTGAATTCACATTACGTGTAAGAAAAGATATAGTAAAATTCTTACAGGATAAATTATGGACAACATTGTTAGCCCCCAAATTATAGATTGTATCTACCAGCATAGAGAAATCAGTAGAGTTGCACATGGAATATATTACCTTTCGTCTGATGTGGTGGTTTTTGATCTATTTAATAATGTAAAATTCATATGTTAGGAAATAGTTACCAATAAATTTGTGGTTAAAATATCATACAATACATACATATTTCCTTGCTTTAACATTTTTTTTGTTGACGATTAGTATTGGTGTATAATAGTTAGTATCGATCGTGTAAAGATATTGGCTAGTTAGCCGATAAAATTATATCATTTGTGCGACTAGGTTGGGACGTCAATTGCGACCCATGCAAGATCGAAGGATCTTGCCCTAGACGCTTTTTTTATGCCCGAGAGTTTGTAAATGTATCTTTGTTATCTTGATGAATCAGGAACTACACAATTATCAGATCAAACAAAAACATTTGTATATGCGGCTCTTGCAGTTCCAATAGTTTTTTGGAAACAAGCAGATAAACAAATTAATGAAATCAAAAACAAATATGATATTGGAAATGCAGAAATACATACTGCATGGATTTTAAAGAAATATCTTGAGCAAACGAGGATTGCTAATTTTGAAGAACTATCCCACGTTGAAAGAAGAAAAGCGTTTTTGAAAGTTCAAGAAGATTGTTTGCGTGTTTGGTCAGTTAATAAGACAAATAAGCAATTAATCAATAAGAAAAAACATTACAGAATGATTTATCCATATATTCATCTAACGTTAGATGAAAGAAAACAGTTTATTTTAGATCTTGCAAAAATTGTCGGAGGTTGGAGTGATTGCAGGCTATTTTGTGATGCAATCAAAAAGGAAAAATATAGCTGCGTTAAATCAAGGCATGATGACATGTATGAAGAGTCGTTCGAGCAGGTTGTAACGAGACTTGAAACTTATTTAAAAAAAACAACGTACCCAGATAAAAAATATGCGATTCTTATTGCAGATAACCACAAAGAAAAAGATTCGAAACTAACTGCTTTAATGAGAAAGTTCTATGAGGCCGGAACATTTTGGAGAAATATTAATCATATTGTTGAAACACCATTGTTTGTAGATAGCCAGTTGACGTCATTGGTTCAAGTTGCGGATCTATTAAGCTATTCAATTAGACGATTTTTTGATAACGATGAAACGGAAATATTTGATTTAATCAAACCATTAATCGATAGACACAAAAAAAAATTAGTTGGAATTCGTCACTTCACTCCAAACGAAAAATGTATGTGCGAAGTATGTAATGATAATAGAAAATGTGAGTAATCTATCCGTCTACCTTTTTTGGCCGATCTGATAAAGAAAAGAAATAATAAGTATTATTTAACGAAGCAAGGAAATTTGATTGTTGATCATGGAAATATCAACCAACTTTTTGAATTGATTTTTCTTACCTATATGAATAAATGGAATTGGGCGTTCTCTGACGGATATCCCGAATTTCCACAAAATCCTTTGAAGAGGAATTCAACAAATAAATTTTGTAATTTATTTGAGTTATTACTTTCCGGGAAAATGCTTTACAGAATTTATCCAACTTTGGTTTTCGACATACCAATTAATAGTTTTTTTAATTCCATCAGTAAAATTTACTTTAGGCTGCCAGTTCAATTCTTTCTTCGCCTTATCAAAGTTGAGGGCATATCGCCAGTCATGACCTTTTCGATCTTCAACAAAGGAGATGAGAGATTCAGATTTACCGACCTGCTTAAGAATGGTTTTAACTACATAAATATTTCTTCCGTCTGATGCGGAGGTTTTTGATAATGTGGTTAATCTTTTCATTTTTAAACAATATAGCGGGGAGGGCGTTTATCCTCTCTACATATTTCTGAGATAAGATGTAGAGCCCTGATATTATATGCTGTTAAAGGAATATTCCCTTATGTGGATATGGCTTTGGGGGTATAATGTATATGTGGAACATTAGATTTTATGATCAAATGATTGCGAGAAGTGAACAAATATATGGCAAATACTTAGAAGAAAACCGTAAAAAAACCTCAAAAAGGGGGAGGAAATGAAAACTAAAAAAAGAAATTCAGATTTTTTTTCTCATGCAAAATCTGTCATGGGAGAAAAGAGGTTTGATAAAGCAGTTGAGAAAGGCAGAAAAGTTGCTCACGAACTTCGACTAAAGAAGGCCCGCGAGATCATAGGTCTTAATCAAACGGATTTGAAGGGCATGACTCAACCAGAAGTTTCAAAAATCGAAGCTAGAAAAGATATAAAAGTTTCTACTCTGGATAAATATGCGGCAGCAATGGGTATGAAAGTTAAGATCAGTCTTGTTTCAGAGGACGAAGACGAGATCGAGCCAATTGCAATATATGGGTAAAAATATTTATAGTCAGCTAAAGATTAATAAAACCTAACTTAGAAGGTATATCCATTTTTAAAATAGTTGAAGCCTCTAAAATACCCTATTTATCTATATAAATAGCCATATATATCCATATTTCTTGATTTTATGGCTATTTATGGATATATTTATGGATATGGAATTATACGAAAAACAGATATTAATTAGTCCTAAAATTCTGAAACTCATAGCTGAAATTGATGAGTTTAAAGGGAGCTGGTCATCCTTAGGCCAGCTTGCCCCAGACAGGCTGACGTCATTAAAACAAATTGCAACGATTGAATCTATTGCCTCATCGACTCGAATTGAAGGTGTGAAATTAAGTGATTCAGAAGTAAAGGTGCTTCTTTCTGGACTTGATATCAACTCTTTTAAAAGTAGAGATGAAGAAGAAGTCGCAGGATACGCTGAAGTCATGAATCTCATTTTTGAAAGCTATCGTGAAATGTCCCTCAGTGAAAATACAATCAAGCAGCTTCATCAAGTGCTTCTAAAATTTTCAAGCAAAGATGTTCGACATCGAGGAGATTATAAAAAATTGAATAACCATGTAGAGGCCTTTGGACCAGATGGAAAAAGTCTAGGTATTGTTTTTCAGACGGCGACACCTTTTGATACACCATTTAAAATGGAAAAATTATGTCAGTGGTTACATAAGGCATTTCTTGAAATAGAAGAACATCCACTCTTAGTTATTTCAAAATTCGTTCTTAATTTTCTTGCGATCCATCCATTTCAAGATGGAAACGGGAGACTTTCAAGAGCGCTAACAACACTTCTTCTTCTCAAGGCTAATTATGATTATGTTCCTTACTCATCAATGGAGCGTGTGATCGAGGAGAATAAAGATAAGTATTATCTTTATTTAAGAGGAGCACAGACGGAATCTAGTGACTCAAGCATTCAGCTTGTAAAATGGATTGAGTTTTTTCTTGATTGCTTAATCACACAAAAAAATGTGCTTTCACGAAAATTAGAAAAAGAAAAAACACTGCTTACTCTTCCAAAATTATCTGAGCAAATAATTATTGCGCTTAAAGAGCATGGCAAACTATCGCTCTCTGAAATTGTAAAACTTATTGGTGCGAATAGAAATACAGTGAAGGTGCACTTATCTAAACTTGTATTTGACAAGCAAATTCAGAAAGATGGTGTCGGGAAGGGAACTGTCTATTTCGTTTGAATTGCTCGTTGGAACTTGTAGCGATTTTTAAAATAAGGAGTGAGAAATATAGATTTTTTTTCTTATGCAAAATCTGTCATGGGAGAAAAGAGGTTTGATAAAGCAGTTAAGAAAGGCAGAAAAGTTGCTCACGAACTTCGACTAAAAAAGGCTCGCGAGATCATAGGTCTTAATCAAACGGATTTGAAGGGCATGACTCAACCAGAAGTTTCAAAAATCGAAGCTAGAAAAGATATCAAAGTTTCTACTCTGGATAAATATGCGGCAGCAATGGGTATGAAAGTTAAGATTAGTCTTGTTTTAGAGCTTATAAAATCTTAGCAGTTCGAATATAGTTTTCCAGGGCTTTCTTCCAATGAGAAGGCTTATAGAATGGACTAATTTTATTCGATGACAAGGCTCCGTTTTTAGGCCTTTTGATTTTGGCAGGAAATTCACTCATATTTACGGGAGTGATTGCAACATTTTCATATTTCAATAAACCGATTAGGTAGTTTGCCAATTCATAGTAAGAACAATGTCCCTGGCAAGTTAAATGGTAAATTCCATAATTGAGAATCATATCAGTGGTTAATTTATCAATGAATTGTACAATTTCTTGAGTGTAGGTAGGTGTAATAAGCTGATCTTGTACAAATTTATGCTCGCCTCCAAGTTTAGCTTTAGTGATAATAGTTTGCATTAGATTGGTATTTTTTCCGAGAGCTACGCTACGTCCATATAACGAAGAAATGCGAATAATATAATATTTATCATGATGAGCTTGAATGATTTGTTCTCCCTCTAATTTGGATTTGCCGTATTCATTTACCGGATTTACAGGATCAGTTTCTTCGTAGGGAGAATTTTTGTTTCCATCAAAAACATAGTCAGTACTAAAATGAACCAGGGTAATATTGTTTTGCTTGCAATATCTGGAGATTGTCTCCAGGGGGTAGGCGTTGACTGCAAAGGCTTCTGCAGGATGTTCCTCGCAGTAGGTTGTATTAGTCAGAGCGACGCAGTTAATGATGAGATCCAACTGGGAAAATTGATTTAAATAATTACTTAAATCAATTTGATTTTTAAAATCGACATCACTGATGGTAGATTCAATTAATTCGTGGGAATTTTTTTTAAGACTGCTGCTTATTTCGCTTCCAAGTTGTCCATCAGATCCAAACAATAGAATTTTCATACTTAGAAGGTATATCCATTTTCAAAATTTGGCCATTTTTGATCTTGCTCAGACACAAGGGGCGTCTTGGAAGGCCACGGTATATTCAAGGTTTTGTCGTTCCAGATGATGCCAGCATTGTGAGCAGGAGAGTAAAAATTGTCGACTTTATAAAAAACTTTGCAATTATCCGTCATAGAATAAAATCCGTGGGCAAATCCTTTGGGAATCAATATTTGTTGGTGTTTTGCACTGTCTAGCTCCACTATTAAATGTTGTTTAAAGGTTGGGGAACTTTTTCTTAAATCAACAACGACATCAAGGATTACTCCTTCCATTACTTTAATTAGTTTAGTTTGCGCCATGGGAGCGGTTTGAAAATGAAGTCCGCGTATGGTTCCCTTTCTCAGAGTGATGGAATAATTATCTTGAACAAAATCATAATTGATTCCCCAATTTTGTAATTTATTTTTGTTATAACTTTCCTGGAAAGAACCTCTTGTATCTTCTAAAACGTCCGGATTGATTATTTTTATATCAGGGATTTGTAAATTAATAATATCCATAATTTTTAGGTCCCGTGCTGTTTAATTACAGAATTTATCCAACTTTGGTTTTCGACATACCAATTAATAGTTTTTTTAATTCCATCCGTAAAATTCACTTTGGGCTGCCAGTTCAATTCTTTTGCTGCTTTATTAAAATTGATTGCATATCTCCAGTCATGACCTTTCCTATCCTCAACAAAAGATATAAGTGATTCAGGTTTGCCAATCTGTTTGAGAATGGTTTTAACTACATCTATATTTCTCATTTCCGAGTTACCGCCGAAATTATAGACCTCGCCTTTTTTTCCCTTTAAATAGGCCTGCCAGATGCCTTCGCAGTGGTCATCTACATAAATCCAATCACGAATATTTCTTCCATCTCCGTAAACTGGAAGTTTCAAATCATTTACAGCATTATGAATCATAAGGGGGATCAGTTTTTCGGGGAATTGGTATGGCCCATAATTATTGGAGCAACGGGTGATGACTACGTTCATCTTGTACGTTTCGTGATAACTGCGCACAATTAAATCAGAAGCAGCTTTGGAAGCACTATAAGGGCTACTGGGGGCGATGGGGGTAGTTTCACAAAAAGCTGGATCAGTTTCTTTGAGTTGCCCATAAACTTCATCGGTACTGACGTGGAGAAAGCGAATGTCTGGTTCGCCTAGTCTATTTGCTGCGTTTAAAAGATTAAGAGTACCAAGGACATTGGTTTCCACGAAGATATTTGGATTAATTATTGAATTATCCACATGACTTTCAGCTGCAAAGTGAATAACTCCGCTAATTTTTATTTCTTTAAAAATATTTTCAACAATCTCTCTGTTGCGAATATCACCTTTGATAAATTTAAAATGAGTATTGGTGGCAATGTCATTTTCGATCGTGGGGTAGTGACCAGCATAAGTCAGAGCATCCAATATGATAAAATTATAGTTTTTATTAGAAGCTGCAATTGTCTTTAAAAAATTAGCTCCAATAAATCCAGCACAACCGGTAAGCAGAACAGTTTTCATATTAATTGATCCTTAAAATTCCTTTAAAATATTGACGAGGTATTCTTTGTAGTAACTATTGGGGAGGCTGTCGATTCGTCTTTGATATTGTTTGGTGTTAATAAATCCTTTGCGAAGTGCAATTTCTTCAAGACATGCCACTTTAAGACCTTGTCTTTGTTCTAGTACGGCGATGTAAGAGCTTGCTTCCAGTAAGGATTGAGGTGTTCCAGTATCCAGCCAAGCCATGCCTCGGTTAATAACTTCTGCTTTAAGGGTTCCTTCGCTTAAGTAAGATTTAATCAGTTCGGTAATTTCTACTTCACCTCTTTTAGAGGGAGCGATTTTCTTTGCCCTTTTACTTGAGCTCCCATCAAAAATATAAAGACCTGGAATGGCAAAATTTGATTTTGGTTTAGCCGGTTTTTCTTCTATAGATATAACTTTTCCACTTTGCTTATCAAACTCAACGACTCCGTATCTTTGAGGATCAGTCACCGGATAAGCAAAAATATGGGCCTTGCTATTTTGATCATTTCTGATTTGATTCTTAACGGCATTTCTAAAATTATTAAAATCACCATGGAATAAATTATCTCCCAAAACCATCATGGAGTGATCATTATTAATAAAATCTTCACCAATTATATAGGCTTGAGCGATTCCTTTGGGTTCAGGTTGGATAGCATAGGATATATTTACGCCGATATCGTTTCCACTTCCAAGTAGGTTTTTAAAATGTGGTATGTCGTGGGGGGTGGAAATGATCAGGATGTCCTTAATGTCCATCATCATAAGGAGGCTAAGGGGGTAATAAATCATAGGTTTGTCATAAACTGGCTGAAGTTGTTTAGTGATAATATGAGTAAGAGGATAAAGGCGGCTACCTGCGCCACCGGCCAAAATTATACCTTTCATCGCCCGCTCCCTATGTCATGCAAAAATATCAAAAACCAACCTAACATAGAGAAGTATATAAGGAAAGAATGTGCATGGCAGAAAAATATAATATTTTTGAAAATATGCTATGAAATGATGTATGATCGACGAAATTTTTAAACCAGAGTGGTACTTAAGTAAGGGATGTAAGTATGCATAATAGAAAGATTGCTGTGATTGGATTGGGGTATGTTGGATTACCAGTAGCTGTTCATCTTGGTATAAAAAATAAAGTTCTTGGTTTTGATATTAATTCAAAACGAGTTGATGAACTTAAAAAGGGAAAAGATAGCACACTTGAAGTTGAAGAAGACTTATTACAAAAAACGAATGTGCTTTACACCTGTCATTTGGAAGAGATCAAATCTGCAGATTTTTTTATCGTGACAGTTCCTACACCAGTAGATGATGCTAAAACCCCAGATTTAACTCCAATGATCAAGGCTTCTGAAAGTGTTGGAAAAGTATTAAAGAAAGGTGATATTGTTGTTTATGAATCAACGGTATATCCCGGGGTATGTGAAGATATTTGTATGCCCATTTTAGAAAAATTATCAGGTCTTAAGGGTGGTGTGGATTTCAAAATTGGATATTCTCCGGAAAGAATTAATCCAGGAGATAAAGAGCACACATTTACCAAAATCAAAAAAGTTGTATCAGCGCAAGATAAAGAGAGCTTGGATATTGTTGCTAATGTTTATTCATCAGTGGTTGAAGCAGGAATTTTTAAAGCGTCATCCATAAAAGTTGCTGAAGCCGCCAAGGTTATTGAAAATACCCAAAGAGATATAAATATAGCTCTGATGAATGAACTGGCCCTTATCTTTGATAAAATGGGGATTGATACTCAGGAGGTCTTGGAGGCAGCATCTACCAAATGGAATTTTTTGAAATTTTATCCAGGACTGGTAGGTGGACACTGCATTGGTGTCGACCCATATTATCTAACTCATAAAGCGACTCTGCTTGGTTATCATCCACAGGTTATCTTGGCCGGTAGAAAAATTAATGACGAGGTTGCCAAATTTATTGCTGAAAAAACAGTTAAGCTGATGATCAATCAAGGACACAAAATTAAAAATGCTAAAATCGCGATACTTGGCTTGACCTTCAAAGAAAATTGTCCTGATCTGAGGAACTCTAAGGTTTTTGATATTATAACCGAGCTTAGTGACTTTGGAGTTGATGTTAAAATTTATGATCCGTGGGTTAATATTGATGAATTAGATGAAAAATACAAAAAAATATTTACTCAGTTTGATAAAATGGAAAAATTAGAGGGCATTATTTTAGCAGTATCCCATAAAAATTTTAAAGAACTGAGTCCCAAGGATTATATGAATAAAATTAATCCAGGTGGCGTTTTTATTGATATTAAAGGTGTTTATAATAAGGACCTTTTTGGATTTTTTGACGGTTCCTATTGGAGACTTTAATGGTCAAAGGGATGATTAAAAAAATCCTTTTCTATCCTCCACTCGCACAATTATTGCTTGATTTGATTTTAAAAATAAACAGTAAAACTTATTTTTGGGCCAGTACTTTTGCGATAAGTTTATCTAAAACCAAAGAGCATCCCAAACATGGTATTCTAAAATATAAAGAATGGTTTTTAGATCGTTGTCAGCCAGATGATGTGGTTCTTGATGTCGGGTGTAATACTGGTAGCATGCTTGAGCTTATGGGAAAAAAGGTTAGATACGGTTATGGTATTGATATTGTAAAATCTCATATCGATCAGGCAAAAAAAAATAACTCCACTAATAATATTGAGTTCATTCATGGTGATGCTACTACTTTTGATTATAGCAACCTTCAGCCGATAACCCTTATAACTTTATCCAATGTCCTAGAACACATTGATAAAAGAGTAGATTTTCTAACTCAAATTATTAAGAAAGTTAATTGGAAAAATGGATATGCACCGAAAATTCTTATTCGGGTTCCAACTATTGAAAGAGATTGGATATCCGTTTTTAAGAAAGAAAGAGGACTTGATTATCGTTTGGATCAGACTCATTATATTGAATATACCGAACGTGAATTGATTAACGACTTGAATAAATCTGGGATTGAAGTGAACAGCATTTGCCAAAGATTTGGTGAAATTTATGTCGTAGGATCTGTTATATTGGGAGAATAGGTGAAAATACTGTTTTTGGTCGAAAGAAATTTATATTACAAATTTTATGGCCCTATTATTGAAGGGTTTATAAGTCGCGGACATGAGATACATCTTTTGCATCGGTATAAACCTGAAAATCTGGATTTAAAAAACCAAAAATTGTTTTACTATCCTTTTCTGAGTCAAGTTCCTCAGTTTTCTAAAAAAATTTGTTTTATTTCAATGTTTTCGAAGAATGAGGAAATAAATGATTATGCTAATTGTAATGGGATCAATTTCATTTTTTCTTTGGGATCTAGAGGAGGATATTCTTTACCCAAAATTGAAGCTAAGTGGTGCACGATCCAACATGGTTTGGATTCATTTTAATAGCGATTATTTTTTTGTTTATTCAAAAAACTGGATACAGTCTAATTCTTTCACCCCGAATAAGGACGTTATAATTATTGAAACTGGAATGTATTATTGTGAAGAGTATATAAAAGATGAAGTTATGAAAAAATATAATTTAGATCAAAATAAAAAATATGTTTTTTTTATACCCCTACCAGTCAATACCAGTAGCTCATATACATTTATAAGAGGAAGAATTCGACGTTTTTTTATTAATAGATATTTGATAAAAACTGAACTTAAGCTTTTAAAATTTTTAAATGAAAAATTTAATAAAATCGGGTATGAGATTATTATTAAAACGAGATTTAAACGATTCTTGTCAAAAAATTATTATAAATATGCCAAAGTTTTTTATGATGAATGTTTTTATCCCAGTACAGTAAATGAATTATTGAGTATCTCGGAAGTTACGGTCGTTAATTTTATGCCGGGAGCAATTGCGACTGAGGCATCTTTTTACAAAAAGAAGTTTGTTTTTATTCATTATTCTCAATATGATAGGGAAGTGTTTCCTCACGTTTATAAAGATTTGAATGAAATATATTTCCCTGAACCTAGAGAACAATTCTATGTTGATTATACTGATAAGGATAAAATTATTGCAAGGATTGTCAGTGGAGAAAATATAGATACAAGTGACTATAGAATGAAATATGTTCAACCCCATAACAAGAATGGGGTTAATGTAATCCTTGACCTTCTTAAAGCTTAAATCGTCTTATCAAATTTTTTAAGTGAATCTATGGTTAATGATTGATGAGATGACTTAATTTGGCTGACAACTTGTTGCCTCTTGCTCCCAGGAATATCCTTTTTCGCTATTTTATTGAAGCTATTGATTGCTTCCCATTTTGTTGGGTTGTTTGAAGCAATATGAAAGATATAAATATTACCAAAAGGATCATCATTCCAGTCTATGTGCAGGGTTTTAAAACCATGTTCGTTAAATTTAGAAATAAGAGCATGAGGTGAAAAACGCCAGTAATCACTAAAGTAGTCTCTGCAATGAAACGATTGGATAAATGGTATAACCGTAATAATAATATCCCTTGAGATATCACAAATATTTTTAATTGCGTTATCCATGTTATAAATGTGCTCTAACACTGTATGGGTAAATACAACATCATACTTTTTATACAAAGAGCTATCATTATTAAGTGGGGTCGACAGGTCCAAAATAATATCATGATTAGATTCCTTGATATAATTTGATATTTTATATGATCGAGCATTTTTAAAATAACTCTTATAGAATTTATGTTCTTTATCGCTATCCGTACCTCCGCTAATATTAATAATATCTCCCACAAAATGTGGGCAATATTTAAGAATTTGGTCATTGGACCAGAGGCGAGCATTATGTTCTCTGTTGTTTTTCATCCATATTTTATGAAGGAAAAAAAGAAGGGGTTTTATGATTAATCTAATAAATTTCATATTAATAAATCTCTAGCGTAGTATATGATTAGTTTCAATATGAGTATTAGCCATTTTTTTGAACATAGTATTTCTTTTTATCAGTTCGTCATATGAACCACTGTCAACGATTTCTCCACTATCAAATAAAAAGATCGTCTCGCAATTTTTTACTGTACTTAACCTATGAGCAATTAAAATGATCGTTTTTTTATTTTGGATGTTGTGAATGGCTTCCATGATTCTTTTTTCAGAAATTCCGTCCAAAGCGCTAGTAGCTTCATCAAAAATCAAAATAGGAGTATCTCGATACAAAGCTCTAGCGATGCCAATTCTTTGTCGTTGTCCTCCACTTAATTGTACTCCCCTTTCTCCTACCCATGAATTTTCTTTTTCAGGGAGAGTTAAGATGTGATCATATATATTAGCTTGTTTCAGGGCTTCTATAATTTTTTCTCTATCAATTTCTGCAGGATCAATACCAAGTGCTACATTTTCTGCTATTGTCGTATCGGCTAGAAAAATGGACTGGGGTACGTATGCAGTTGAGTTTTGCCATGATTCATAGTTGGAGTCATTTACTTTAATTTTATCATAGGAAATTTCACCTTCTTTAGTAGATAGAATTCCTAAAATAATATCAGCAGTGGTTGTTTTACCTGAACCGGATATTCCTACAAATCCGACGGTAGTGTTCGGTTTAATATTTAAAGATACATTTTTTAATGCTGGATTGTCCTTGTTAGGGTAGGCAAAAGTTATGTTTGATAAAATTATTTCGTCTTTAGGAAAAATTTGTTCTCTACTGAATTTAAAACTTTTTGTATATTCAATACTGTTTATCAGGTCATATTTAATTGAATGAAAGGCATTAATATTTCCTTTGAAAGTTGAGATACTGCTGAAAACCATCTGAACAGCTGGGAGAAGTTTGTAACCAGTTATAGCGAATAAGGATAAAGTAGACAAAAATATTTCAATAGATGTCGTATTTTTCAAGAGGAAGATAATAAAAGTAGTTATGCCTCCAAAAGCCATAACTTCAAGTGCAAACTTGGGGCTAAGTGCAATAAGATTGTTGAATGCGTAGGCGTGGGCAGCTTTCCAAGAAGCATTAAAATACTTTTTATAATAAAATTCTTCTATGCCCATTTGTTTAATTTCTTTTATACCGTGGAAACTTTCAGTCATAGCAGAATACTTATTAAGGTTTTCTCGAGTTTGGATTTTGCCATTATTCCTTAAACTTTTTTTCACAAAAAGAAAGATCAAGTAATATGTTGTTGAAAGGGTTAAAATTAAAATTATTGTTACCTTATAATTATGATAAAGTAAGTTGCCAAGAAATAATACAGATACAAAAAGTTTGGCGTTTAAATTTAAAAGGGGACTTATAACTCCTGAAAAAAACCTCATGATCTCAATATGAATATTGTTTAGAAGTTTAGACGAACTATTTAAGGTATGATAAATGTAGGGCTTTTGTAAATAATGTTTAAAAAGTGAAGTACCTAGATCATGGCCAATTTCGGCACTAAAGTAAGTAAGCTTGTAGGTCAAATAGAGGGAAATTCCATTGCCTATTAAGATTACGAAAAATGAAAACAATGCGAAGACGATGATCAAAGAGTCATGACTTTGTAGTTCAAAATAATTATAGAGATATTGTATTTTTTTATTTGATTGCAGAATATTTTTGTTTGTAGCAACATACAAAAATAATGGCATCATACTTACTGATAAAACTTCAATAACTGCAGCAAATGCAATAAAAAATTGAAGCTTTAAAATTTTGTTTTTTTGTTTTTTTGAAAGAATTTTAAATATTTCAATAATTTCTTTTCTCATTATTGCCTGTTATTGATTCGCACTAATCTAGTACAAACTCAGCTTGCCAATTACTCTTATCTCTATTAGCAGTTGGTTGGTCTTGCTTATATAGAATATAATTATCAATTACAAGGACATCCATCTCTGTCCGCATAAAGCAGCGATAGCTGTCTTCAGGTGAACATACAATAGGTTCACCTCTAACATTAAAAGATGTGTTCACAATTACTGAACACCCTGTTTTCTTTTCAAAAGAAGAAATTAGTTTATGATATCTTGGATTTGTTTCGCTATGAACTGTCTGAATTCTAGCTGAATAATCCACATGAGTTACAGCAGGAATCTTACTTCTTTTTATATTTAATTTATCTATTCCAAATAGCTTTAATTCGTCATCAGACATTTTATTTTGAATATTAGGATGAACAGGTGACACCATGAGCATATAAGGACTATCGTAGCTAAAATTGAACCATTTATTGACAGATTCTCTTAGAACACTAGGGGCAAATGGTCTAAAAGATTCTCTGTATTTAATTTTTAAATTCATATTTTTTTGCATTTCAGTATTTCGAGCATCGCCAATAATACTTCTTCCGCCAAGTGCCCTTGGACCAAATTCCATCCTACCGTAATGCCATCCTACAACTTTTTGGTTTTCTAGCTCATGTGATACAATTTCAATCAATTCACTTTCATCTTCTACGTATCTGTATGTTGCGTTAACTGAATCAAGATAGTCTTGAATCTCTAGTTTTTCATATGACTTTCCAAGGTAGGCGCCTTTCATAGAATCTAAAGTGCCTTTTATTGTTCGAGGTTGTTTTTGATCATAATAATACTGCGCAAGAGCAGCTCCTAGAGCACCTCCAGCATCTCCAGCCGCAGGTTGAATCCATATATTGTCAAAAATTCCTTCTTCTAGTATTTTGCCATTTGCAACACAATTTAAAGCAACTCCTCCTGCGAGACAAAGATTTTTTGCACCTGTTTCATTTCTTGCATAGCGAGCCATTTTGATCATTACTTCTTCAGTCACTTTTTGAATTGAAGCAGCTAAATCCATTTCTTTCTGGGTAATGGTACTTTCGCTTTTTCTTGGAGTACCATTAAACAAATTATGAAATTTATCATTGGTCATGGTTAAACCAGAAGTATAGTTAAAGTAATCCATATTAAGTATAAATGATCCATCTTCAGCAATGTCAACCAAGTGTTCTTTGATGGTATTTACATATATTGGGTTTCCGTAAGGAGCAAGTCCCATGATTTTATATTCACCACTATTAACTTTAAATCCTATATAATATGTAAAAGCAGAGTAGAGGAGACCTAAAGAGTGTGGAAAATTTATTTCCTTAACTATTTTGATATTGTTATCTGAACCGTGAGCAAGTGAAGTAGTAGTCCATTCGCCAACGCCATCAACTGTTAAAATTGCAGCTTCTGAAAAAGGAGATGGATAATAAGCGCTAGCTGCGTGACTAAGGTGATGCTCGCTAAAGCGGAGTTTCTCAAGAATATCTTTTTTAGGTAATTTTTGAATTTTTCTTAATTCTCTTTGCATAGTTGTTTTAATAAAAAGCTTTTCTTTTAGCCAAATAGGAATAGCCTTTCTAAAAGATGTGAAACCCTTGGGAGCTTCTGATAGATATGTTTCAAGTAATCTTTCAAACTTAATAAATGGCTTTTCATAAAAAACAATAAATTGGACGTCTTTAAGAGATATTTTTGCCTCATCTAGTACATATTTTATGGCGTTTTGAGGGAATGAGCTGTCTTGTTTGATCCTTGTAAAACGCTCTTCTTGGGCTGCTGCAACAATTTCTCCTTTATTAATTAATGCTGCCGCAGAGTCGTGATAAAATGCTGAAATTCCTAAAATATACATATAATCTCCCCTAACCGAGTATGTCTAAAATAACGTGTAAATAAACGGAGCCACAACACTTCCTTGAGCCAATACTAAAATTACACCTAGTAAAAGCATCATAGCTATAATTGGTATTAGCCAATATTTTTTTCTTTTTCCGAGAAAGGTTAATAGCTCAAGTATAATAGACATTGAAACGTCTCCTAATATTGATATTTAAAATTTGTTGGTTGGTTATCCCTTGCAATCCAGTATGATTTTTTCTTTTTAAAAATCTTTCTTTGCAAAACATCTCTCTTTGTTATTTTAAATAAAAGTGAAATAGGGGTAAAAATTCCCCAAAAAATTATTGTTAGGATGATTTGAGAAATTATTTTTCCAACAAATTCTCCAATTATTACCCAGCATAAGTAAGGATATTTAAATAGGTTTGGAGCTGACAGGCCTAAAACAAGTAAAATAATGGAAACGATAACTAGGTAATAATTAATCATACCTTGTTGGAGGGTTGGATATAAGCCAATTAATAATAGTCCTATACCCCATATTGCAGTAAAGAATATAAGATCTTTTTTTCTTATTTCTTGTAATTTCATTAATGATTCTCCTTAAAATATATTTTTATCGTTTGATAGCATATGTCCAATAACTCTATGGGCTTCCTTGTTCCAGTGACCATCTAAGGGGAAGTATAATAATTTTTTATTTCTTTTTTTGAATTTCTTCAATATGTTTTCAAGATTAATGATTGGTAAATAATTTGATATATAATTTGAAAGCTCTAAAGTTGTAATTGCTGTTTCTTGGTTAATCATATAAACAGAGGTTTGCTTGCCGATTATATTTTCATCTTTAAAGGCCCATCCTGCAGGAATTAAATAAAAAGTAACTGTACCATCAATCGAAGAGATAAGGATTTGTATTTTTTTAAGATCTTCAACGGCAGATTGGACAGCACTAACAGTTTGTTCGCTCCAACACTCATTATTAAAAGCAAATTCTAGGTAGTTGAATGTTAAATCAGTGATTTTTGATTTTAGTTTGTGGAGAATTTTGCAATTTGAAGATTTTTGTTCATATGTTCCAGATAGTTCAGAGCTTTTTTTGGGGGGGGTAGCCTGTGAATGAAAGATTGCTTTAAATTTAGAGTAAAAGAAAGAGTTTTGTTTTAGTTTGTCGATTTTCGTAGGAGTGTTTTGGTGTGGAATATTGAATTCTCCCTTTGAATTGATTTTATTTTGATAATGAATATTAGCTTTTCCATAATTTATTGTAAAATCATTGATCATTGCAAATACGTTTACGTGTACGTGTTTTTTTAATTTCTTACTTTCTAACCATCTTCTCATTGTGATTGGAGCCCACGAGGAATACCCTACTTGGAGGACTTTATTTTTTGTTTTTTGTTCTTGAATAAAACTAAGTGTGTCCTTGTATTTTATTTCATCTGCTTGCAAAAAAGAGTCACCAATATTGATGACATCATATTCTTTAAAATCAGTAATGCTGTTTATATCTTTTTTATCGAGTACTCTAATACCTGATTTATTAATATAGTTTTCGATTTTTTGTCCACCATCCTTTGGATGATTTGAGTTTATGTGAATAATTCCCGGACAGTAGTCGTGATGCGTAAGAGTATTATAACATGTTTCACCAATTGCTCTTGTTGTAGAAGGTTTTGTTGGTTCAGTTTTCCAATTACCTAAAGTAATTTCGGTTAAAATTGCAAGAAAAGAGAAAATAATGAAGTTAATCGAAACAATTTTAAGCATAAAAATTATTCTGCCTACTTGGTAAAGACACTTATTTAAAAGGTATGTATATGTTATTGCGAGTAGTTTTGTAAACTATCTTTTATGGAATATGGCGGTGATTTTGAAGTAAGCAATAAATAGCTATCAGATCCTTAAGTTATTTTTTTGATATAATTGTCGACTTTATGCTAAGGGTTAGCCTTTTAGAAGAGAAGACGCTCATAATTTTCTACAGTTTAAGCGAGACTCTCGGATTTTGGAAAGTTGGCTTGTAGAATTGCTTCCAATAAGAGGCAGATTCCTGGCTTAAACCTTTTTAATATGGCATTTTTATTGTTAGAATTGAAGAACTGTCTTTACGTACCGATTACTTTTTTATTAAATAGATATTCACATTTGATATCAATATTACTACTTGTAAGTGAGATTATGATAATTTTAAAGTGATAATTTGCTAATCGGAGTAGCATCGTGGAATGGTTTTTTGATTTTTTTAAAAAAAATAGTATGAGTGAAACATTCTTCGTCAAAGATGGACTGCCAGATTTTAACCCCAAGTGGTATAACCCAAATCCAAATAAAATTGCGAACAACTTACATTTAAAGAATCGTTATATTGGGAAGGAGTTTATCATTGCCGGAGCTGGACCTTCTATTTCAAGATTTGATCACAGTTTCAGAAAGAATAAAGTTGTGATGTCACTTTGTGGAGCACAGGAATTAGTCAAGGGTGATATTTATATACCAACGAGCGATCCTGTCGCATGGAATGGTATGAAAAATCTTATAGGGAGTGGGCAAACAGTTTTTATGTCATATACTTATTTTAATAAAAAATTTGTTAAAATAATTAAAAGTTATGGTGATTTAAACTGTGAATGGTTTTCGTATTATACAGCTCCTTCAAATAATATGAAATGGTATAGCACTTTACCTCCGTATAATGTTCAATGGTATATTGACAAAAAAGGTATTCCTCATAATACAGGTCCACAATCTGCAGCTTTGGCAATATCATTAGCTATTTTTATGGGAGCAAAAAATATTTTTATTGTTGGTGTCGACGGTTTTTTTAATTTATTAAAAGATGGAAAACCTATTTATAAAAATGAATTTGCAGAGCAACATTATAAATTTACAATATCAACTGACGAAAAAAGGAATCATCACTTGCTTGAAAGAGGGAGAAGAGATGCTGCTGATAGATATATTTTTTCTCAATTATTTGAATATTGTAAAAGTAGTAATATTGGCATTTTCTTATTAAACACTGATTCTCATTTGGTGGGAACTTTACCACTTGCTGGGAAGGGGGTGTTGGTATGATGTGCGAATATGTGGCTCAATGATTACCGTGGAAAAATAATAAATATTCTTCTAGATGCTTTGCAAAAGCGGGCTGGGCTTCATATGTCTCCAGGGCAGATTATGAATTTCGTGCATATAAGGGAATAATGTCCGTGCAATTGGTGAGGCAGCTAAAGATATTCTTGCTATTAATTCTGTTTTCCTGGAATGGAGATTTTCTTGCGATGCCAGTAATGATTTTACTAAACTTTTTGATGCAGTTTCAGTAATAGAGGGTGTTACTGGAAAAATATATTGATAAGTTGGGAGCAAGAACGTATCGGGTAAGTGAATTTATGAATCCTTTTATAAGTAATCGTATGCCTAATTGGAGAGCGAAGTATTCCGTAACGGATGGAATAAGAAAAATGATTACTTTTAATTATAGGTATGTAAACTTATGTGGGATGCATTGAAGAAATATTTTGTAAATGACACGTCTGGAGGGCAAATTGGCTTCAAAACAGTTAGTTAGTAATGTTGCAATATATTTAGGGCGGCAATTAGAATTTTTCTTTCCTGATGGAAACAATGCCAGAGAAAATGAGCTTAAAAAGGTTGTGGAGTGTTCTTTGGAAGAGCTTAAAGTTTCATTTTCGCATTTAAGTGATAAATATTTCCAAGGAGAGTTTGAAAATATATTTAGTTTTTTACATGGGGACCATTACTCAATGTTTCTCTACCTTGTATCAAAAAACTTTTATAAACTTTTGGGAGATGAAAATCAGGCTTCCAAGGCTTTTTTATTAAATAAGGCACTTCATGGAATTGATGCATTTTATAAAATTAACATGCCGGAAGTTTTTTTGTTTGTTCATCCAATAGGAACTGTTTTGGGAAATGCAACTTATGGAAATTTCTTTTGTGTTTATCAGAATTGCACTGTGGGATCAAAAGTTGATAACTCGATATATCCAACTTTTGGTGAAAGGACGTGCCTATATGCAAAAGTATCTGTCATCGGTGACTGTCGGTGTCAGGCAAATGTTATTTTCGCCGCGAATAGCTCTTTAATTGCAACTAATGTAAGTGCAAATAAAATGGTCTTAAATAATTATCCTAACCACCGTTTTGTAGATGTTAAAGATAGTGATTTTGATTGTATATTCAAGGCTTCTTAGAGGATATTTTAAATTGTATTGATAAAGAAACAAAATTTAGATATAAAATTTACTTATAGTTCTATCCGCAGTGTCTATCGTTAGTGATAAAAAAACTGGAGTATTAAAATGGCATTCGTACGAGGAAATCTAGAAAGACAAGTTCCTAACTTACCCAAGGACGTCAAGTGGTGTAAGCGGTGTACTGTTTCGAATCAAAGACCAAGAATAATTTTTAGTGAAGACGGTATTTGTAGTGGATGCAGAAATGCTGACTATAAAAACCACGAAGTAAATTGGGACCAAAGAGAAAAAGAGTTAAAAGAACTTTTAGATAAGCATCGTCGAACAGATGGGTGTTGGGATGTTATTGTTCCAAGTAGCGGGGGTAAGGATTCAGCTTTTGTCGCCCACCAACTAAGATATAAATATAACATGAATCCGCTTACAGTAACATGGAGTCCTTTGAGATACACAGAGATCGGGCGGAAAAATTTTTATGCCCATATTAATGAAGGAGCACTTTCTAATATACTATGTACGCCAAATGGTAACTTACAAAGAAAACTTGCTAGACTTAGTTTCGAAGAATTGGGGGATGCTTTTCACGTCTTTGTATTAGGACAGGTGAGTTTTCCATTCCATATGGCATTGAAACTTGGTGTAAAGTTGGTTTTTTACGGTGAGAATGGTGAAGCTGAGTATGCG
>Ga0208958_1000766_pt1 | contig 36977 bp, 45 predicted proteins | sample RifOxyB1_FD_184032 | JGI IMG/M metagenome (GOLD analysis project Ga0208958, IMG submission 184032) | Soil microbial communities from Rifle, Colorado - Rifle Oxygen_injection B1 (SPAdes) | ecosystem: Environmental > Terrestrial > Deep subsurface > Rock core/Sediment | place: Rifle, Colorado...
CAATATTTCTTGCATAAAACCAATCGTCAATAATCTTTTCAGATAAAGAATCGCATTTGTGCCCATCGTTTGCAGTGTATTTCTTTGCAAACATAACTGGATTTGGGGTAAAACCGGCAGTTTTAATCGCGGTGTTCCAAGACCCAAATCTTGACCTAAACGCATGATAATTCAGCATTTCTCTCTTAAGGGGAATCCTTCCATGTTTTTGTACAAAGGTTCTTATTTTTAAAATTAACTCGTTGGCAGGAATAGTAGAGCCTTTGTCCTTACAGGGCCGGGAGCAATATTTTTCTTTGGATTTAAAATCTTTACCACAAAAAGCACATTTCTTAACAACACCTGGATTCCTTGGATGTTTAGTGTTGCTCACGGTCACGGCACAAGAACAACAGCAGTAATTATGGCTTGATATTGAACCAGGGGTACGCTGGAACTTCTTACCACAAGCGGGGTTTTCGCAAACCAAAATTTTTCTATTCTGTCGACTTTTGGCTGAGCACTCTAAAGAACAAAAATTTCTCTGACCTAATTTAAGGTTTTCGTTAAAATAACGAATGTCCTTTTTAAATCTCCTTTTGCAAAATAGACAGTTTATAGAAATGAAAACCACAATTCATTATTTACCGAAGAAAATCCGAAGTCAAGAGGGTTTGGGCTTACTAAACCCTATAGTAAGTCGGGGGAGACGGTAACGCTCCGTCGCCTGACGCACCCCATGCGCCAATTCTACTTTTAAACTATCCCCCGAAAACTGCTATATTTTAACAAGATACCCCAACAAATGGAAATTCTTTGGATAACTCTGTTAACAATTATTGCCTCCGCTGTCGGAACAATTACCGGTTTCGGAATTTCAACCGTCATGGTTCCCATAGTCCTTTTTTTCTACCCCCTTCCCGAAACCCTTCTTCTGGTCGGAATAATCCATTGGTTCGGAGACCTTTGGAAAATGTTTTTGTTCAAACACGGAATAAACTGGAAAATACTTTTCTTCTTTGGAATACCGGGGATTTTGACGGGAATTGTCGGAGCTTATTTGGTTTTTAAACTTCCCGAAAGTCTTCTTTCACAAATAGTCGGGGGACTTTTAATTGCTTATGTGATTTTTCTTATGCTTCGACCAAAATTTAAACTTCGGCCAAGCGCAACTGTTGCAACTCTCGGCGGGGCAGGGTCGGGTTTTTTGGGAGGCATAAGCGGAGTTGGAGGAGGGGCACTCCGCGCAGTTGTCTTAACCGCCTTCAATTTACCAAAGGCGGTTTATATTTTTACATCGGGACTTTTGGGATTTGTAATTGATGCTTCAAGAATAGGAACTTACATTTTTGGAGGAACTAAGATACCAACTTATCTTATCTGGGGTTTTCTTGTTTTTATTCCGGCTTCATTTATCGGTGCAAAAATCGGCAAGGTTGTGGCCGACAAAATTCCGGAAAAGAAATTCCGATTCGTAATTGCTATCTTTCTCTTCTTGGTAGGAGTTAAATTCCTCTTTTTCCCTTAAGCAACTCTTTCTTTCAGAGCCCGGTAAGCGGAGCTTGGCCGTGCGCAGTCGTCACGCTACGCGTTCCTTCAGTGCACGGTAGAATTTTTGAAGATAATCCTCGGCTTTCTTCCAGTGGTGCTCCCCAAGGCCGGCCTCTGCCAGATTTCTCTCAACTTTCGCCATCACTCTTAAATGGGCCAGTTTTGCCGCCTGAAAAAGTGAAATTCTGTAAACCTCTGCATAAAGTTCGCGCGCGGTGTCTTCGGCTTCGCTGACCAAACTTAGGTCATTTTTGCCCGCTGTTTCTTTTATCAGTTTGAGTTCTAGTGAGGCCACTAATGAAGGTTCAAAAGCAAGTTTCATTTCTTTCTTTATTAATTTATAAAACTTCTTGAGACTCATAAGTGCCTTTTTCCAATTTCTGCCGTTATTTTCTTCGTGAGTTGCAGCAAGAAGATATTTTGCAGCTTCATAAGAAAGTTTTTTGGAAAGCCCGAATTGCTCCTTAAGATGTTTTAGGGCATAATCGCGGAATCGCGTTCCTTCCGGTATTTTTCTAAGCCTCCACCAAGCAAGTTCAAGTCCGGCAACAACTTCCGGTTTAAAAGTGAAATGTTCCACAACATCATTCCCCCCAAATCGTCTTCGTCTGCGGGAATAGTCCAAAATCGCCTCTTTCAATTTTTCCGGCGTAAAATCCGGTAAATGGCTTTGCTCAAAGTAGTATTCTGCGTAAGTCATTTGCCAAGGTAGAAGCCCGCTGGTTCTTTGCTCACCTGAAGTTCGTATAAACAAATCGGGATACGGATAAGGCTGGTTGTGGGTGTCGAGGTAGCTTTCAAAAAGCTTTTCGTCGATTTTATCTGCCGGAAGTTTGTCTTCCACAATTTTTCTTACGGCTCTTATAATTTCGTCTTTTCCTCCATAATCAAGCGCCAAATTAAGAACATGTTTTTTGTAGTCTCTGGTTTCCTCTTCGATTTTACCAATCATCTTCGCAAGTTCTTTTGGGAATTTGTCTTTTCTACCTAAATGAACAAGTCTTACTTTATCTTTATGACACTCTCTTTCGAAATCCCTTAATCCCCTCTTTAGGAGCTTAAAAATTTCATCTATTTCAACCTTGGGACGCTCCCAATTCTCGGTTGAAAACGCCCAAATGGTAAAGGTATGAACACCCATTTCCCTTGAGGCATAGGCTAATTTTCTCACTGCCTCATAGCCCGCTTTATGTCCGAGCCAAGGATTAAGTCCTCTTGCTCTCGCCCAACGGCGGTTTCCGTCTAAAATCAAAGCTATGTGGTCAGGAACACTGGTACCTCGAGGAAGAATAGCTTGATTAGACATGGTTGAAATTATATCATATGGGCCAACCTGAATTTAAATGATAACTGACATTCTAAATAAATATAAAAAGCTGGTTTGGCCGGAAATCAAAAAATATCTTAAAGACCCCAAATATCCAAGGGGTTTTGAAATTCCAGAGAAATATAAAAAAATTGCCAATTTTCATTGGAAAACCGTAAACGAATATCCCCTGCGCAAGGGAAAATATTTAAGGCCGACACTTCTACTTCTTACCTGTGAGGCTCTTGGAGGCAAGACAAAGGACGCTTTAAAAACTGCTGCAGCCATGCAGCTATCCGAGGAGTGGCTTTTGGCGCACGACGATTTTGAGGATGACTCATTAGAACGAAGAGGCTTACCCACCCTTCATAGATTATATGGAAACGAACTTGCTATAAATGCGGGGGATGCCTTGCAAATAATAATGTGGAAGGTACTTGCCGACAATCAGAAAATTTTGGGTCCCAAGAAGGCGTATCTCGTACAAGATGAATTCCACAAAATATTAACAAGAACTGCGTTGGGTCAGGGCGTAGAAATCAAATGGACAAAAGATAATAAATTAAACTTGGGTGATTCAGACTGGTATTTTATCTGTGACGGAAAAACTTCTTACTATACGATTGCCGGACCCATGCGTTTGGGTGCAATCATCGCAGGTGCCAAAACCCGTGAACTAAAAATTGTTACCAAATTCGGAATTAATCTTGGCAGATGCTTTCAGCTTATTGACGATATACTCGATATAACTTCCGACTTCAAGGGCCTTAAAAAGCAAGTTGGAAATGACATATACGAAGGCAAAAGAACGGTCATGCTTGGCCATTTATTAAGAAATGCAAAACCGGACGACAGAGCCAAAATCATAAAAATTCTTGCCAAAGGAAGAGATGCCAAAACCCAAGCAGAAGTCGGCTGGATAATTAAAAAAATGCACGAGTATAAAAGCATTGACTATGCACGAAATCTGGCTAAGAAATTTAAAAATAACGCGCAGGAAATTTTTGAAAAAGAGATGAAATTTTTAGGCAAACAGCCTTACAGAAATTATCTTTCGGAAATTATTACTTTTATTCTTGAAAGGAAGTATTAAATTTTTAGTTTTTTCAGGATTATTTTAAACCAAGGACTATAACTTTCTGGATCTGTCTTTACATCATTTAATAGCTTACCTACTTCCATCCATTTATAATCGGCAACTTCACTTGGGTCTGGTTTTATTTTCCCGTCGTATACACCTTCAAAAACAACGTCGTATTCATGTTCGCCCCAATCTTTGTCGTACTGGGCTTTGTAAATAAATCTAAAGATTTCTTTCAAGGAAACCGTAAAACCCATCTCCTCTTCCAAACGCCTTTCTGCTGCATCTTTGTAGCCCTCATTGGGAAAAGGGTGCGTACAAGTTGCATTTGACCAAAAAAGCGGCCAGGTTGGTTTATCTTTTGCTCTCTTTTGCAAAAGCATCTTTTCTCTTCTTGGATCAAAAATCACAACTGAAATCGCACGATGAAGAGGAACAGGATTTTTGTGCGCCTCAAACTTTTCTTTCTCACCTATAACCGTATCGTTCTCATCAACTAAAACAACTTTTATTTGTTTATTTGATTTTTGAGCCATAAATTTTAACGTTTTGGACTTTGTTTCTGGCGTCTGGACTTGCCGCCCATGCCGACTTTGCGTCTTTCCCTGGTTCTTGCATCTCTGGTTAATAGTCCTGCTTTCTTAAGGGTTGGTCTGAACTTTTTTGGGTCGGATTTTGTGAGTGCACGGGAAATTCCGTGAACTAAAGCGTCAAGCTGTCCCTTTACACCCCCGCCGGCTATTTTTGCCGTAAAGTAATATTTCTCTTGAATCTCGGTTAAGATGAATGGTTTTAAATAAAAAGACTTATTAATTTCTCCCGGGAAATATTTCTCAACGGGCTTGTCGTTAACCAAACTTTCTCCTTTGCCCTTAAACACGCGGACTCTGGCGGATGCAATCCGTCTTCTGCCTGTCCCATAAGTATAATTTTGTTTCTTAGCCATTAGTTTTAAACTTACTTTCGTGTGGGTTTTTGTCCCCAACCACTACTTTCAACCTTGCCATTCTGTCTTTTCTTAAACGATTGCCGGGCAACATGCCATAAACTGCAAATTCTATAACCCGTTCGGGGTGTTCCTTAAGCATTTTTTCGTAACTTACCTCTTTAAATCCTCCCGGATATCCCGAATGGCTCCTGTAAACTTTTTGGGCAGATTTCCTGCCAGTAAGTCTAACTTTTTCTGCATTTAAAACAACCACAAAATCGCCCGAGTCAATATTGGCTGAATAAGTCGGCTTATTCTTGCCCATAAGGTATGTGGCAACTTTTGTTGCGAGTCTTCCCAATACCTCGCCTTTGGCATCAATTTCGTGCCATTCTCTTTTGATTTCTTTTCCTTTTGGTTGAAATGTCCTCATCTTAGTTATTTCTTTTTAGGCTTTGCTTTTACTTTTTTTTCTTTTTCTTTTGCTTTCTTAACCTTAGACTTCTTATCTATAATCTCTTGGCTCCATTCTATTCTTACCATTTCTGCGTTGTCGCCTTTCCTTCTCGGAAGCATAATTATCCTTGTAAAACCACTGGTTCTTTCCTTGAAAGCCGGAGCAACTTTATTAAATAAAATCTCCAAAGAATCTCTGTCGTTAGCTAGCTCGCTTAAAATTCTTCTTTGGGCCGAAAGACTTCCTTCTTTTGCCAAAGAAATAACTTTATCAACATCGCCTTGTATGGCCTTAGCTTTTGCCTTAGTTGTGGTTATTTTTCCATAAAACACAAGCGCACGAATTAGAGATCTAAAAAGCGCTCGACGGCCCTTTTGGCCACGCGAAAATTTCCTGCCAAAAACCATTTTTCTCATATCTTACTCCCCAAACTTAACTCCTTTTTGGGCTAATGCAATAGAAATGATTTTTATAGACTTTTCCCCCAAGTTTCTGACTTTTACCAAATCTTCTTTTTTGGCTTTTATTAAGTCGGAAACAGTTTCATATCCTGCTTTCCCCAGCGCATTGGCAACTCTCGTGGGAAGACCTATCTCCTCCACAGAAAGTTTACCGACCGCACCCAAGGTATCAACTTCTTCTTTTTGGGCTTCTTTTGCTCTCTTTTTAGGAGATATAACCTGATTAAAATATGAAACTAAAATTTTAGCCGAAGAAAATAGAGCATCCTTAGGCGAAATTGTTCCATCAGTCCAAACTTCAAGAGTTAGCTTGTCATAGTTGGTAAAACGTCCCACACGAGTTTCTTCAACTTTGTAATTGACCCTAACTACGGGGGAAAACGATGCATCCATCGGAATTTGTCCTATGGTTCCCGATGTCCTGTCTTCGCTCGGCGAGTAACCAACCCCACCGACAATCTCCGTCTCTGCTTCAAGTTTTGCTCCCTTACTTAAAGTCACCAAAATCAACTCTGGATTTGCAACTTTGACACCTGCCGGGAGAATTATGTCCTTTGCTTTAACTTCTCCTGCTTCTTTTATTGAAATTTTTCCCTTGATTGGTTTTTCCAGGAAAGATTGTGTCGAAAATCTAACTTTCTTAAGATTCAGAATAAACTCTACAACATCTTCCTTCATACCGGAAAGTGTTGAGAATTGGTGTTTTACACCCGCAATCTTTACTGAAACCACTCCTGCTCCGGCAAGTGAAGTCAATAAGACTCTTCTTAGAGAATTTCCCAAAGTGTCCCCATAACCTTGCTCCAAAGGCGAAATAATATATTTTGCATAATTTGTACTTGTCTTTTCCTGCTTTACTTCAAACATTGGTTCATTCATTCTTTAGTCACCACCCTTCGCCCGCCATAGCGTAAGCGAAGGCGGGTTTCGCTTTCTTTGTAATATTTTGTATTTTGTAAATCATATCCGACTTTCTTGGGCGGGCTTCGGAGTGGCAAGCCTCCTACCTAGAATAATACTCAACTATATCAGTTGTCGAAATTGGTTCAGTAAAATCTTCTTTCTTTGGTTCTTTTACAACCTGTCCGGCTGCCGCTTTTCTCTTTAACCACACAGGAAGTTTATGATCTTTCTTGGCTAATAGTTTCGCAACGGGCGGTATTTCCATGGCCTTGGGAGATAAGGTTATCACCTCGCCTATTCTAACTTGATAGGAAGGAATATTTACGCGCTTTCCATTAATCAATACATGTCTATGGGATACAAGCTGTCTGGCTGCGGGTCTGCTTGGCGCAAATCCCAATCTGTAAACTACATTATCCAGTCTTTTTTCTAACAGCGTTATAAGTACTTCTTCTGTATTTCCTTTGGTCTTAAGGGCTTCATTTATATATATCTTGAACTGTCTTTCCAAAACACCATAAAATCTTCTCATTTTCTGTTTCTCTCTAAGCTGTCTTCCGTATTGGGAAGGCATACGTCCGCCCTTTGGGCCGTGAACTCCGGGGGGAACTGAAAGGCGGGTAAGCTTATTCCCCGCACCAAACAGGTCAAAGCCTTCGCGCCTTGATAGTCTGTCTTTTGGTCCGGTATATCTTGCCATATCAGTCGCTTTCGCTCCAATTTCCAATTTCCAATTTCCAATTTCCAAACAAATTCAAATTATTAAATTTAAAAATTGAAAATTCATTAGTAATTGAAAATTGATAATTGAAAATTTCTATCATACTCTCCTTTTCTTGGGAGGCCTTGGTCCATTGTGGGGAATGGGTGTAACATCTGCTATAAGAGAAATTTTCACCCTTGAAGCACGAATTGCCCTTAAGGCAGCGTCGCGACCGGGCCCGGGTCCTTTAACATAAACTTCAACTTCTTTTACTCCATGCTCGTCTTTAACCTTATTAATAACCTTTTCAACGGCACTCGTTGCAGCATACGGAGTTGATTTTCTTGTTCCCTTAAAACCCGCACTCCCCGAAGAACCCCAAGCCAAGGTTCTTCCTTCCTCATCTGTTACTGTAATTAAAGTATTATTAAATGAGGCTGATATGTATACTCTTGCAATATCCATATTAAACCTTTCTCTCCTCGGCCCCGGCCCCCTTAGTTCCCTTAGCAGCTGTCAAAACCTCTTTTTTGAATGCACCAACCGTCTTCCTTTTTCCTCTTTTAGACCTTGCGTTTGTTCTTGTTCTTTGACCTCTTACCGGCAAATTTTTAGTGTGCCTTTGTCCTTTGTAGCTGCCTATTGCGACAAGTCTTGAAATGTTTCCCTTAACTTGTCTTGCAAGCTCCCCTTCAAGGGTAAAGTCTTCCAATTTTGTTCCAATTTTGGCAATCTCATCAGGAGTAAGATCTGAAACTCTTTTATTCGAAGATATGGAAAGACCGTCCAAAATTTTTTTAGACGACGGCCAACCTATACCCTTAATTCTTGTTAGGGCGTAATTTACTTTCCATGTATCTTGTAGTTCAACACCTGCTAGTCTAGCCATAATTTTAATGATTAATGCTTAATGATTTATGGTTAATTTTTGAATTATTAACCATTGGCCATTTAGCCATCCAAGGCTTTCAGCCTTGCCTCTGCTTATGTCGAGGGTTTCTACAAATAACGTAGAGTGTCCCTCGTCTTTTAACAATCTTGCAATCCTTACATCTTTTTTGCAGAGAGCTTTGTACTTTCATCCTTCGACTCCTTTCAGTCGCTCAGGACAAGTATTTTGGCTCTCATTTGCAATTTGGAATTTGTAATTTGTCATTTAATATTTATATACTATCCTTCCTCTTTCCTGGTCATACTTTGTCATCTCAACCTTCACCCTATCTCCGGGAAAAATTCTGATAAAATGTCTCCTCATTTTTCCCCTAAGGGTTGTAAGTACTACTCTGCCGTCTGTAAGTTCCACTTTAAACATTGTATTCGGCAGGGCGGTAAGTACAACCCCATCTATTTCTTGGCTTTCGGAATTATTCATGACAAAAATCTTTTTTAGGTCAAAACTAAAGGACCGTAGTCTGTTACCGCTACGGTCTCTTCAAAAAGCCCCGATATTTTACCATCACGCATGGAAATTGTCCATCCATCCTCGTCGGTCACAACAGCCGGGGATCCTGCTGCATACATTACCTCAACGGCGAGCACCATTCCGGGAATTATTTTGGGGCTTTCTTCATATTTTCCAAAAGTAAAACACGGAATTTGCGGCTCCTCATGAAGATTTTTCCCCACGCCGTGTCCAACCAGAACTTTTATGGCTGAAAAACCGCCCTTTGTAACTTCGTCTTCTATCGCCCTTGAAATATCGTAAATTCTGGCTCCGACTTTGGCCTTAGTTATGGCGTTTTTAAGCGCAGATTTTCCCACTTCGAGAAACTTCTTGACGCGTGCGTCCGGCTTAATTGCCACAGTCAATGAAGTGTCTGTATGAAAACCTTTGTAATAAAGGCCGACGTCTACGGAAACCACGTCTCCTTTTTTGAAAACCACGTCTTTTTTGGGAATACCGTGAACCAAGCCTTCATTCATGTTGACACAAGTTGCCCACTGATATCCCGGAACCATTTTAAAAGATGCTTTTCCGCCACTTCGTTTAATTAAACTGTTCGCCTTCGCCTCTATCTGCTCAGCCGAAACGCCCTCTTTTACTTCTTTGGCGAGCTCGTTTTTAATTTTCGCCAATTTTTTTCCTCCTTCGGCCATTATTTTAATCTCTGCAGGGGTTTTGATTCTGAATTTATCCATTCAAATCCCCATTTCCCTTTTTATATCCTCGAAAATAATACTTACGGGCCTTTCGCCGTCAATTTCTATCAAGACTCCTTTTTTCCGATAGTAATTAAGTATTGGTTCTGTTTCTTTGTGATAAAGATTAAGACGCTTATCGATTATTTCCGAAGTGTCGTCGTTTCTTTCCCGCTTTAGTAGTCTTTCCTTGTTTACTCTATCGCTTACCTTAAGATAAATTACTTTATCAATTGGAAATGAAAAATTTTCGGCTTGCGAAAGGCTTCTAGGAAAACCGTCTATAATAACACCGTTTTTATGTTCTTCTCCTTTTAAATGTGCTTCTACATGGCTAAGCACAAGTTTGTCGTCTACCAACGCCCCCGTCTTCATAGCTCTTTGAATTTCTTTTCCTTCCTTGGTGTCTTCCATACTTAGAAAATGCAGAAGATCCCCTGCGTTAAAAAGCGAAATGCCCAAGTTGCTTGCAAGAAGTTGGGCTTGTGTTGATTTTCCGGACCCGACAGGACCCATGATTACTATGTTCATCCTCCGAATCCCTCATACTTTCTCATAACAAGTTGGGCCTCAAGATTTCTGGTGATTTCCAAAACTACCGAAACTACTATCAAAATTCCGGTTCCGCCAATTGCAAGATTGGCAATTCCTATGAAACTTTGGAAAAAAGAAGGAAGAACTGCAATAAATCCAAGAAAAACTGCACCAACTAACGTAATTTTATTAAGAACGCTTGCAAGATAATTTGCAGTTTGAGTTCCCGGTCTTATTCCCGGAATAAAACCGCCATTTTTCTGAAGATTTTCGGAAATTTTTTGTGGATTGAATACTACTGCCGTATAAAAATAGGTAAAACCGATAATCAAGAGAAAATAAACTAAATTGTAGGCAAATGTTTGGGGATCAAGGTAAGATGCAATATTTCTCGCAATTGCCACAATTTGAGAATCTCCCAAGCCAGATAAAAATTGACTAACCAAAGAAGGTAAAAGAACCAAAGAAACTGCAAAAATTATGGGAATTACGCCTGCCTGATTGAGTCTTAGGGGAAGATAGGTTGAAAAAGGGACCTCAGAGGTCCCCACGGCAGCCTTTGCACGCCTTGCGTAATTTACCGGAATCTGTCTGGTTGCCTCATTCATAAAAACCACCAAGGCAACAATTATCACAGACAGTACCAAAAAGACTATAATTTTTAGAACATCTTCTTGGGTCACGACAGATATAGATTGTCCCAAAGAAATAGGAAGTCTGGATACTATTCCTGCGAAAATAAGAACCGATACGCCATTGCCCAGTCCATACTCGCTAATAAGTTCTCCCAACCAAACGGCTAAAATAGTCCCGGCTGTCATGGTCAGAACCAAAGAAAGAAGAGCAAGCGGGGAAACCTCGGCAATTATTGACTGAGATTTTAAAAGAGAATACATTCCAAAGGCCTGAAAAGCAGCAAGAGGAACGGTCAAAAGTCTTGTATATTGATTTATTTTTTCCTGACCATACTCGCCCTCCTTGGACAATTCTTCTAAAGAAGGAATAACATAAGTAAGAAGTTGAAAAATTATTGACGCGTTGATATATGGATTAAGTCCAAGAGCCATAATTGAAAAATTGGCCAGAGTTCCGCCAGAAAAAACATCCAAAAGTGATAGAAGCGGGCTTCCCGAAAAAAGGGCCTGAAGATTACCCCTGTCAATTCCGGAAGCAGGAATATGGGCAATAAGTCTGAAAACCAAAAGAATTAACGCGGTGACCAAAATTTTCTTCCTTACGTCCGGAGATTTTATCGATTTTGCAAAAAATTGGGCAATTTTAGATAACATGTTAAATTTTAGCTATTTTCCCGCCTGCTTTTTCGACAACCTTTGCAGCGGATTTTGAAATAGGAACAGAAATTGTGAACTTCTTTGTGACTTCCCCGCCACCCAAAATCTTTACCCCATACTCCTTAGCGTCGGCAGCGTCTATAATTTTTTCTTTAATAAGAGTAGGTATATCTACCTTTGTCCCAGATGCAAGAAGATTTAAATAAGATAATTTAACAATCAAAGGTTTATTTCTAGCCTTAAACTTATCCTTGCCTCGTCTTAGAGGGAGTTTTTTCAAAAGAGACTTCTTAACCTTTATACCCTCAAAAAGTACTCCTATTTTAGCTCTGGTTTTTTGCCCCTTTTGGCCTCTCCCCACGGTATGACCGCCCTTGCCACTTCCGTAGCCACGGCCGAGCCTCTTTTTTCTTTTTGTAACTACTTTAGGAAGATTTAGCATATTTAGAAACTGTCTCAAGCGCCGCAAGCGTCGCATAAACATTTGAAATCTTGTTTTTTGTTCCCAGTATTTTTCCCGATGCGTCTTTAATTCCAGCTGCTTCCAAAACTATGCGCACAGGGCCCCCGGCAATAATTCCGGACCCGGGCGGGGCGGGTTTTATTAATACCTTTGCTGCGGAAAACTTCTCTTTTACCGAATAACCAATGGTTGTACCCCTTAATGGAACAACAATTAATCTTCTTTTTGCCGCCTCTATCGCCTTCTTGATAGCTCCCCTTACGTCGGCAGCTTTAGAAAGACCAACGCCGACTTTCCCTTTCTTATCTCCCACAACTACCAAAGCAGAAAAACGCATTTGGTTTCCGCCCTTGGTCTTTTTTGAAATTCTATTGATTTGGACGACGGTTTCGGAAAATTCCTTATCTCCCCCAAATCCGCCGCCTGATCCGCCTGAAAATCTATTTCTAGAGAAGTTCTGCATCAAAATTCCAAGCCCCCTTTTCTTGCGCCTTCGGCAACAGCCTTAACCTGTCCATGATATTTGTATCCACCTTTATCAAAAACAACTTTTGTTATTTTTTTGGCTTTTGCTTTCTTAGCCAAGGCCTCTCCCACCGAAAACGCTTCGGTTCCGTCTGCTTTAGCAGAAGCCAATGTCTGACCTTTCTCATCATTAATCACTTGGGCATAAATATATTTATTGGACCGAAATACCGAAATCCTCGGTCGCACTTGGGTTCCAAAAACCTTAGCCCTAGTTCTTTTTCTTCTTTGTAAAAATCTTCTATCTTTTACCTTATTCATATATTTCTTTAAGCTTACGCCGGTGCTCCAACTGCCTTGGCGGCTTTACCCGGCTTTCTTCTTATAACTTCATCCCTATATTTTATTCCTTTTCCCTTATATGGTTCCGGGGGTCTTACTTCCCGTATATTTGCCGCAATTTGACCGACCACTTCACGGTCGCATCCGGAAACTGAAATTATCGTTTTTTCAACCTTAAAGCTTATACCCTCGGGTGCTTCTATTTTAACAGGGTGCGAGTAACCGACAGTTAAAATCAAATCATTACCTGAAACTTCAGCCTTAAATCCTGTACCAACCAGCTCCAACTCTTTAGTCCAACCGTCTTTTACTCCCTTAACCATATTTGCAATTAGAGCCCTTGTTGTTCCATAAATTGAGTGGCCGACCTTGTCTTTCGCATTGGAAGAAACAAGAATCTCTCCGCCTTCTATTTTGACTTTGGTTGTCGGGTGTATTTTTCTGAACAAAGTTCCCTTGGAACCCGCCACGGTAACTGTCCTCTCCGATATCTCAACGGTTACGCCTTCCGGAATTTTGATTGGTGCCTTTCCAATTTTGCTCATAGTGAGTTTACCGAACTACCAAACTTCGGCGATAACCTCCCCACCGCTTCTTGCGGCAACTGCATCTTTGCCTGAAATTACGCCTTTGGGGGTCGAAACTATGTAAATAGATCGTCCCCGTTTCTTTTCAAGCTCCAAAGCTCCCATATAAACTCTTAATCCTGGTTTTGATATCAATTTTGCATCTATAAGGACAGGTTCTTTCTTCCTGAAAGATAACAGGACCTTCAGGCGCCTATCCACTTGCTCTACCTCATCAAGATAGCCCATTTTCTTTAAGGCCAGCGCAACTTGTTTAACAATTTTTGTATTTCCAGCGAAAACCTCCTTTTTGCGTGCTAAGGCTGCATTTTTGACACGTATAATAAAATCTCCAACCGGATAGTTAAGCATTACCATGATGCCTTTCTGACGCCCGGAATTTCACCATTTAAGGCGTATTTTCTGAAACATAATCTGCAAAGACCAAATTTTCTCATATAACCCCTGCTTCTTCCACAAAGGGCACATCTATTTCTATATCGTATTTTATACTTTAACTTTTTAAGCTCTCTAACTTCTTTTGCGGTTGTCGACATCCTTCGGCTTCGCTCAGGGCAAGTTACCCTGAACTTTTCTCCTTTCCTTTAATTGGTTTACCCTGAGCCAAGTCATCCTTGGTAAAGGGCATTCCCAAAAGTTCCAAAAGTCTTTTTGATTTTTCAATATTACCAGAGTTTATAACAATGACAACTTCGAAACCTCTTGGCTGCGCAGCCTTTGATGCATCTATTTCAGGAAAAACAGTGTGCTCTGAAAAACCCAAAGTGTAATTGCCGCTTTTATCAAAAGAGTTTGTTTTAACTCCCCTAAAATCCCGGAGTCTGGGTAAAACTAAAGATATAAGCTTGTCCAAAAAATCATACATCCTTACGCCCCTCAAAGTCACAGAAAAACCGACCGGCATTCCCCGTCTTAAACCAAAAGCTGCAATCGAAACTTTGGCACGTCTTAAGGAAGGAGCTTGTCCGGAGATAAGAGCTAAATCTTTGGCAATATTTGCCCCAAGCTCCTTATTTTTAATCATTTCTCCAACACCCATATTAATAACTATTTTTTCGACTCTGGGAAGAGACATAGTATTTTTGATTTCAAACTCATCTTTAAGCAGCGGCATAATCTCTTTTTTGTATTTTTCTTTAAGCCTTGATTTAAGCATCAATTTCCTTTCTACATTTTGCACAGATTCTTACCTTTTCTTTAGCCAAAATTCTAAAGGCAACTCTTGTTGGCTTTTTGCATTTAGGGCAAATTAAGGCAATTTTGGAAAAAGGAAGAGCCCTGGGGAGATCGTATACCCCGCCTTTTTGGCCCTCAAAACTTTTGACGTGCTTTTTGTAAAGGTTTACCGAGGGAATTAAAACACTGCCCTCCTTGGGAAAAATTTTTTCAATCTTCCCCTCTCTCCCTTTGTCCTTTCCCGCTGTAATCTTTACCAAATCCCCTTTTCGAAACTTTTTCGAAATTGGAAATTTCTTCATACTACCTCCCGACTTAATGATGCGATTTTGTTATAGCCAACCTCTTTTATCTCTCTTGCGATCGGCCCCAAAATTCTGGTTCCGCGGGGTAAACCATTTTTATCAATGACAACCCCGGCATTATCATCAAACCTCACATATGTCCCATCTTGTCGTTTTACTTCTTTTCTGGTCCTCACAATAAGAACATTCACCTTTTCGTGATCGGTAACTACGCCAGCCGGGTCTGCTCCCCTTACCACACATAAAATAACATCTCCCAAGGAGGCAACTTTGCCGATTCTCCCCGGCACTCCAATTACCGCGAGAGCTTTTGCTCCCGAATTATCTGCCGGCGTTAAAATACTTCTTAGTTGAATCATAATTTACCCCCAACTATTTCTAAAATCTTCCATTTTTTCAGTTTACTTATTGGCTTCGTGGCAACAAACTTGACCCTATCCCCCTCTTTTGTCCCAATCTCATCGTGAACGTGATATTTTTTAATCCTTTTCAATCTTTTTTTGTAAACAGGATGCACAATTACCCTTTCCACAGCCACCGTCGCGGTTTTGTCCATTTTTTTTGCGATAACCTCTCCTGTAAAAATTTTCATTTTTCTTTTATTATTGTTGCAATTTGTGCAATATCTTTCGCAAGGCCCCTTGCCTTTTTTAAATTTTTTCTTTCTTTGATTAAACTCATCCTTTTTTTATCAATCTCATCAAATAACTCTTTGGCGGTTTTTTGTCTTAGATTGAAAAGTTCCTTTTTCTTCATAATATTTTTTCTTCCTTGCTTGATTTCAAGCTATGCTTACTGCGAAGCAGCAAGCTATGCTTATACTTCCTCCTCTTTGGAAATTACTTTGGTTTTAATCGGCAATTTTGCCGAGGCGCGAGAAAATGCCGTCTCGACAAATTCTTTTGCTGCACCCGCAACTTCAAATAAAATCCTACCAGGGGTAACAACAGCAACATATCTGTCTATATCACCCTTGCCTCCACCCATACGTTTTCCGGCTGGCCTACTGGTTACCGGCTTGTCCGGAAATACCCTTACCCAAACACGCCCGCCTTTTTTAAGGTTGTGGGTTATCGTTCTTCTGGCTGCTTCAATTTGGCTAGCGGACAGCCAGCACCTGCCTTGCGATTTTAACCCATATTCACCAAAGGCTAAAGTAGCACCGCGGGTAGTAACTCCGCGCATTTTACCTCTAAAATCTTTAATATATTTTCTTCTTTTAGGTTGCAACATTGTCGTTATTCTTCCTCTTTCCTGTGTATCCAAACTTTGACCCCAACATAGCCTCTTTTGCCAAGAGCGGGGACTTGGGCATAATCAATATTTTCTCTTAAGGTCTGTGTTGGAACAGAACCCATATGATATTTTTCAACTCTTGAAATTTCTGCTCCCTCAATTCTCCCCGACAAAACAACTTTAATGCCCCGTGCCCCCGACGCCATAACTCTCTCCATTGCGCGATTGATTACGCGCCTGTGGGGCATTCTTCTTTCAAGCTCTCCGACAATTCTTCCTGCCACAAGATAAGCGGAAAGTTCGGGATTTTTAACCTCGCCAACCTTTAAATCAATTTTCAAATCGTGAGTTTGTTTCCCCTTGGTCACCGAAAGCATTTTTACTATAAAACGCTTAACATCTTCAATGCCGGTCCCGCCCCGGCCGATAACTACTCCGGGTCTGGAAACAGTCAAATAAATAACCATACTTTTAGGAAGTCGTTCAATCTCTACATCGGTAATCCCTGCAAGTTTAAGTTTCTCAAAAAGAGCGCCCCTTATTTTAATGTCTTCAATCAGATATTTTTTAAAAGTTCTATCTTCGGAAAACCAACGGGATTTCCATGGCAAAAAACTTCCGATTCTCATTCCTATTGGATTAATTTTTTGTCCCATTTTTTTCTCCCTTCTTTGTTTCCAACTTTGAACTTTGCACTTTTACGGCAGAGCCGGTTATTCCCTTTTCACTTGTAGTTGTTAATACGACTCTTATGTGGCTCATCCTTTTTTTAATAGAATGCCACTGGCCCCTCGAAACAGGCTGGCCCCTTTTTAAACTCGGGCCTTGACCAATCTGAATTTCTTTAAAAATCAAGTCGGCATCAGAAATTCCCGCGTTTTTGGCATTCGCGATTGCAGTTTTTATTACTTTTATCAAAGGCAGTGCCGCACTTTTGCCGGTAAATGGCAATTTGGCAATAGCCTCCAAGGGTTTCATTTTTTTTGCCACATACGCAACTGCCCTAATTTTTTTAGGACTTCCAAACAAAAACTTTTGTGTCGCAATTATATCCATTTTTAGGTCTTTTCTAACGTACGCTTTACAATTTCTCCGTGTCCTCTAAATGTTCTGGTCGGGGCAAATTCGCCTAAGGCGTGGCCAACCATGTCCTCACTTATATAAACATCTATAAAAATCCTGCCGTTATGGACCTGGAAATATTTTCCGACAAATTCCGGGGGAATCCGGCATGCTCTCGACCAGGTTTTAATCGGATTCTCTTTAGTCCCCATACCTGACTCAACCTTTTTCGAAAGGCGTGTATCAACATATGGTCCTTTTTTAGATGATCTTGACATATTAATGATGGAGCGCCCTAATGATGGGGTCCCAATTTTCTCCCTTCTACTATCAAATGGTCTGAATATTTTCTTTTTCGTCTAGTCTTTCCAACAGCAGGTTTTCCCCATGGAGTTTTTGGGTATTTAAGCCCAACCGAGCTTCTTCCTTCTCCACCTCCGTGGGGATGGGCATTGGGATGCATGGCCACACCCCGAACAGTCGGCCTTATTCCCATTCTCCGCTTTCGACCCGCAAGTCCAAGTCTTTCAGTTTTTTTCTCTATTCTCCCAAGTTGGCCTATTGTGGCCAAACATGCCGGCTTAAATCTTCTTATTTCTCCCGAAGGAAGTTTGACTAAAACATAACCAGCCTTACCGCTAGGCAGGTTTTCTTCCTTCCCTTGAAGTGTCGCAACGCTCCCCGCACTTTTAACCATTTGCCCGCCCTTGCCGGGAGTAATTTCGAGATTGTGAATTTGTGTTCCAACAGGAATTTTGCCTAAAGGCAGGACATTTCCTTTCTCTATGGGGGCTTGGGCTGATGAGATAACCTTTACACCAACGGCAAGTCCATCGGGTGCTAAAATATATCGCCTTTCCCCATCCTCATAAATAACCAGGGCAATTTCACAACTTCGGTTTGGGTCATATTCTATTGACTCAACTTTCCCCCAAACGTCTTTTTTATCACGCTTAAAATCAATTTCGCGCAAAAATCTCTTCTGTCTTCCCCCCTGGTGTCTGACAGTAACTGTTCCTTTACTTCTTCCAGAATTTTTAGGCAGTATGGATTTTAAATTCATTTTGATTTCTCCTCAAACACTTCTATTTTTTCTTTCTCGGACAATGTGACCATCGCCTTTTTAAGTGCTGCGTGTCGTACTTTCTGGCCCCGAAAGTTTTTTCTTACACTTGCTTTATAGTTAATTGTACGAACTGCAACAACATGGACGTCATAAACTTTATTAACCAAATTCTTAATTTCGCCTTTGTCTAAATTCTTCTCTACCCAAAAGGTATAAAAACCACGCTTTGCCTCCTTTAGACTTTTCTCTGTTAGAACGGGTGTAATTCTCATTTTTTATTCTTAGCAAATATTTCTTTATCAAAAACCAAAAGTCCTCCCAAAAACGCTTCGTATGCATTTAAATTTTTACCTGGTATTAAGTTGACATTTTTTAAGTTTCTTAAAACTTTCTTCAATCCTAAATTTTTCTCGTCTAAAACAAATGTAAATTTTTTAACACCTTCTTTGCTCAATTTATTAAGTAAATTATTTGCATCTTTGGTTTTATTTAGTTTAGAAATTCCATCGACAACCACAATTTCTCCATTTTTAACCTTTGAAGAAATAATGACAGATAAGGCTTTCAGGCGCAGACTTCTGGGAAGAGAAAGTTGTCTCTTTATTCCCTTTGGTCCATGGGCAACTCCTCCGCCTACATAAATTGGAGCGGAGCGGCTTCCGTGTCTTGCCCCTCCGGTTCCTTTTTGCTTATAAACTTTCTTTTTTGTCCGATTAACCTCTGCTCTGGTTTTGACCTTGGCCAAACCCGCGTGGGTTCTATCTTCATAAACACGAATTGCCTGGGCCAAAAATCTGGGATTTCCTTTTGCCTCAAAAATCTTAGGTAGAGTAAAAACTGGCTGTTTAACTCCCTTGACTGTATATGAATTAACTTTAAGCATTGCTGGTTTTAACCTCCTCCGTTTTGGCTTCGGCTCCGGCACCTTCGACTACCTGGGCGACAACCTCAATGGCTCCTTCAAGTTTTCCTTCCGAAATTTTCTTAATAACAACCAAGGATCCGGTCTTTCCGGGAATAGGACCGGAAACCTTAATTTCGCCCTTATCGGGCTCGACAGAAACAATCTGGAGATTTTTGATAGTCACTTTATCTGACCCCATCCTACCTGCCATATGTTTTCCTTTAAAAACCCGTCCCGGAGTAGTTCCCTGGCCAATTGAACCCGGAGCACGCTCTCGGTCACTCTGGCCGTGGGTTCTTGGACCTCCGGCGAAATGCCATCTTTTGACAACTCCGGCAAAGCCCTTGCCTTTTGAGGTTGCGGAAGTCGAAATATAGTCCCCGACACGAAAAATGTCGGAGGCTTTAATTTCATCTCCGACTTTATATTCCGGCTCTTTGTCTACTCTTACTTCTCTTAGGTATCTTGGAAATTTTTGAGTTTTTGAATCTTGGAGTTTTAGCGTTTTTTTAAGGTGTCCTTGAAGTGCTTTTGAAGTGTTCTTAATTTTTCTTTCTCCGAATCCGAGTTGAATAGCCCAATAGCCGTCCTTTTCTGCTTTTTTAATTTGGGTTACTATGCATGGGCCTGCTAAAATTTCAGTCACAGAAACCCTACGGCCTTCAACAAAGGTTTGACCCATTTTTCCTTTTGAACCTAAAATTGTATTAATCATGTCTTTACCCACAAAAAAAGGTGCCGGAGGCACCTTTAAATTCGGCCATCCCGCTAACTATCAGTGGTTAATTGAAATTACCACCTCCACGATGAAGCAATTATAACAGAGAGGAATGAAGCTACGCAAGCGCTCTGACAAAAGCAAGAAACTCCTTATTTCCACCTTTTTCACCTAAAATTGGCGATTCAATAACTTGAAGCACTTTCCCGCCCGTTTCTTCGATTTCTTTTTTAGTCTCCTCAACTACTTGAGTTATCAGTTCTACCTGTAACTTACCCTTCTTTATATATTTCGGTCCGGCTTCATATTGAGGCTTGATCAAAGAAACAATAATTCCGCTTTCTTTGAGATTTGCCAAAGCATTGGGAATTATCATTCTTTGCTTTGTCCAACCAACGTCAATTGAAATTAAATCAACTTTCTCGGGCAAAGTGACGTGCATGGCATTAGTCCGCTCCATGACCACCACTCTTGGGTCATTTCTTAACTTCCAGTCCAAAGTTCCATATCCAACTTCAACCGCATAAACCTTTTTGGCCCCGTTCTGGAGAAGGCAATCAACAAATCCGCCGGTTGAAGCACCAAAATCCGCACAAATTTTGTCGGAAACGGAAATTTTGAATGAAGTAAGCGCAAACCGAAGTTTTTCTCCAGCTCGAGAAACAAATTTACTTCTGTTGTTCATCTAAACCAAGTGTCTTCCGCAGCTCCGGATTCATAAATTCTATTATGTGATCTCCATACTTTTGTATCAGTAGCCGTGCATTTTCCCTTAACTCTGCTATTTGCTCCTCAATCGGCGTATTTTCTCCGTTAAGGATGGCCTGTCCCAACATTCCAATCCCATGCCCATAAGGAGTAAGAGTTTGTTCTGGATGGGCATCAAGCCAAGATTCTATGCCTATTGCCGTCTCGATCGCTTCTGGCATAATTCCCGCCTCAATAAGTTGTTTTGAAGTATGCTTAATTTCTGTCATTGAAAACCTTACATCTTTATCTCAATGGAGACACCTGCGGGAAGGTCGAGATTACTAAGAGAGTCTATGGTTCGCTCGGAGGGGTCGATGATGTCAATTAGTCTTTTATGGACTAACATTTCGTAGTGTTCCTGGGCGTCTTTGTAAATAAAAGGAGACTCCTTAACTGCCATTATCGTTCTTTTTGTTGGAAGGGGAATGGGGCCTACTATTTTTGCACCAGTAGCTAAGGCGGTATCTAGAATCTTGGCTGCCGCCTCGTCTATGACTCTGTGGTCATAACTTTTTAGCTTGACTCTTAGTCTTCCTACTGGCATAAGTTTTACCCGTTAAAGTGCTAAACTACGCTATTATTTTCGTGATAACTCCAGCACCAACCGTGCTGCCACCCTCACGAATTGCAAACCTCAAACCTTCTTCCATTGCAACCGGTTGAATAAGTTTGATTTTCATTTTGGCATTATCGCCCGGCATAACCATTTCAATTCCTTCCGGAAGGGTAACTTCACCGGTTACGTCTGCGGTTCTTACAAAAAATTGCGGTTTGTAACCCGTAAAGAAGGGTGTGTGGCGGCCGCCTTCTTCTTTGGAAAGAATATAAACTTCAGCTTCAAATTCTGTGTGGGGCGTAATTGAACCCGGTTTAGCCAAAATTTGGCCGCGCTCGACGTCATCTTTTTCAATTCCTCTTAACAAAACCCCGACATTATCTCCCGCAATTGTTTCATCAAGGGTCTTTCTGAACATCTCAAGTCCGGTAACAACAACTTTCTTTGTTTCGCGAAGTCCCACGATTTCAACTTCTTCGTTAATCTTAAGGCTTCCACGCTCAACTCTACCGGTTACAACTGTTCCCCGGCCTTTGATAGCAAAAACGTCTTCAATCGGAAGAAGGAAAGGCTTTTCGGTGTCGCGCTTGGGGGTTGGAATATACTCGTCCACCGCTTTCATAAGTTCCAAAACTTGCTTTTCAGCCGCAGCGTCACCTTCAAGAGCTTTAAGTGCACTTCCCCGAATTACCGGAACCTCATCTCCCGGATATTCGTACTTTTTAAGAAGATCTCTGACATCTGCCTCGACCAAGTCAATAATTTCCGGATCATCAACAGTATCAACTTTATTCAAAAATACAACAATTGCTGGGACATTAACCTGGCGAGCTAAAATTACGTGCTCTCTGGTTTGAGGCATGGGTCCGTCGGCTGCAGAGATTACCAAAATTGCCCCGTCCATTTGGGCCGCACCTGTAATCATGTTTTTGATGTAATCTTGGTGTCCCGGAGCATCAATGTGGGCATAGTGCCTTTTTTCTGTCTCGTACTCAACGTGGGTAATGTTAATTGTGACTCCGCGCTCTTTTTCTTCAGGGGCATTGTCAATCTCGTCAAACCTGTAAGCCTTAGTTTTGCTTCCGGGCTGCTTGGATAAAACAGAGGTAATTGCCGCAGTTAACGTAGTTTTTCCATGGTCAACGTGACCGATGGTACCGATATTTATGTGCGGTTTGGTTCTTTCGTATTTTTGTTTTGCTTCGCCTGCCATATTATTATTTTAACAGATTCTTACTACCTTTACAAAACTAAATAGGGCATAAGGCCCTATCTGCACCGTATTATAGTAAGCCTATATACCACTGTCAAGAGTTATGTGCCTGCCCCGTACTCACGCCCTTGCGACGCGAACACGTAGTATTCGGGAGCAAGTAAGTGCAGTATGGGGTCAAGGGTTAAGCCGAAACCGGCACTTTCCCGCTCTTGGCAACAATGCCCTCCGCAATATTTTTGGGGACCTCTTCATAATGCGAAGGCTCCATGTAATAGCTTGCTCTTCCTTGAGAAATCGACCTAAGTTTAGTTGCATAGCCTGAAAGTTCTTCCAGAGGGGCGGTTGCATTAATTACAGTCATTACTCCGCGCTTCTCGGTTCCTAAAATCTGGGCCCTTTTTGAAGATAAATCTCCGATTACATCTCCCATAAATTCCTCCGGGGTGCTAACCTCAACCTTCATAATAGGCTCAAGAAGAATCATGTCGGCATGCCTTGCAGCCTCTTCCAAAGCCAATGACCCTGCAATTTTGAATGCAATTTCGCTTGAATCAACATCGTGGAAGCTTCCGTCATAGACTGCAACTTTCATATCCACCATGGGGAACCCGGCCAAAATACCGTTTTCCATTTTTTCCTTAACTCCCTTTTCGATTGGGGGAATAAATTCAGACGGAATTGAGCCTCCTTTAATTTCGCTTTTGAACTCAAAACCTTCCCCTCGGCCTTTCGGCTCAATACGAAGCAAACAGTGACCATATTGGCCCCGACCGCCAGTTTGACGAATATATTTCCCTTCTCCTTGGGCAATTTTCTTAATTGTTTCTTTATAAGCAACCTGCGGAGCTCCGGTTGTCGCAACCACCCCAAACTCTCTCTTCATTCTATCAACCAAAACTTCAAGCTGAAGCTCTCCCATTCCGGAAATTATTGTTTGGCCTGTTTCCGGATTTGATTTGATTCTAAAAGTCGGGTCCTCGTCAGAAAGTTTATTAAGCGCAATTCCCATTTTCTCCTGATCACTCTTTGTGGCCGGCTCAATTGCCAAAGAAATAACCGGTTCGGGAAATGAGATCGACTCAAGAGTAATCGGATGGCCGAGGTCACAAATAGTATCTCCGGTTGTGGTATCTTTAATTCCAACTGCGGCAACAATTTCTCCCGCAAAGGCGGAATCTATAAGTTCCCTTTGGTCGGCGTGAAGAAGTACCAATTTTCCAATTCTTTCTGTAATTTGCCGCGTTGCATTAAAAACCTGCTGGCCCGCCGAAATTTTCCCTGAATAAATTCTCAAATAAACTAATCTTCCAACGTGCGGGTCGGTCATAACCTTAAAGGCAAGCGCGGAAAGCGGGGCCTCATTTTTCCGCTCTCGTATCTCTTTTTCCCCAGATTTGGGATTCACTCCTTCCACGGCCGGCAAATCCAAAGGGGAGGGGAGATATTCCAAAACCCCATCCAAAAGTAAGTGGACCTCGGCGGTTCTATTGTCTCCCCCAAAAATCGGGAAAAATGCACCCTTGGTCACTCCTTTTCTTATTGCTTTCTTAAGCAGCACCTCGTCAAGTTCTTGTCCTTCTAAATATTTATTCAGGGCCTCATCGTCAAATTCTGCCACTTTTTCTATAAGTTCGGCTCTATACTTCTTGGCATCTTCCAAAAGCTCGCCCGGGATCTCTTCTTCGGTAAGGGCATTGTCGTCAACACTTTTTATTGTAAATGCCTTCATTTTCACAAGGTCAACGACTCCATGGTGGGCATGTTCAAGTCCGATTGGAATAACAACCGGGCTGGCGTTTGCACCAAGGCGTTCATGAATGCTTTTTATGCTTCCGGCAAAATCGGCGCCAATTAAATTAAGCTTATTAAGAACACAGATTCGGGGGACGTGGTACTTATCGGCCTGTCGCCATACGGTTTCGGATTGGCTCTCAACTCCAGTTCGACCGTCAAAAACCATGACTGCTCCGTCCAAAACGCGAAGGGACCTTTCAACTTCAGCGGTGAAATCAATATGGCCGGGAGTATCAATAATATTAATTCGATAGTGACCAGAAGTCACCGAAGAAGCATTTTTTAAATCCCAGAAAGTTGTAATTGCCGCAGAAACAATTGTTATTCCCCGCTCTCTTTCCTGCGCCATCCAGTCGGTAACGGTTGTTCCTTCGTCAACCGAGCCCTGCTTATAAGTTTTACCTGTTTCAAAAAGAATTCTTTCGGTTGTTGTGGTTTTACCTGCGTCAATATGGGCAATAATCCCAATATTTCGGATTGCGTCCAGTGGAACCTCACGGCCCTTTGTAACCGTCATAACCATCGCTGCCTTTTTCCTTGTTACTTCTGCCATATATCTATTCTACACAAAAAATCGGAAGCTTTTGCTTCCTCATAAGAATTATATCAATTTGTTCCTACTTGTGCAACAGAAAATCAGCAAATATTTTACTCTAACGATTCGAATTGTTGTAGTATGAATTATGTCGAGGATTTCAAAACATCCTAACGAAGAAATCGTAGAAAACAAGCTTTACGATATTTTTATTAACTCCATCAAAAATATTAATCAGACAGAAGATGTTGTTTCATTTCTAAACGATCTTCTTTCGCCACAAGAAAAAGTGATGCTCGCAAAAAGAATCGGAGTCGCATACCTTTTACTCCAGGGCAAGTATACTTATGACGAAATTAAAAAAGCACTCCGAGTAAGCTTGGGGACAATAGCAAAAATACATGCAGTACTAGCATTACAGGGAGAAGGATTCAGGAAAACTCTTCAGAAAATTATTTTTAAGAAAAATGTTAAAAATTCCTTGTCGGAGCTTTTAGAAATCTTAACACCACTTCCACCTAAAGGAGTAAGCAGGGGAGAATGGCACAAAAGTCGAAGGCAAGCTCGATGGAAAAGAGAAGAACCACTTTAGTTTTATCATCTCCACTTCAACGATTCGAATCGTTGAAGTATAAAACTATAAATATTCTCAGATTTGTTTTCGTCTGGTGAGAAAATAGAAGATAACTAATGCAACAACAATGACTAAAACAATTAACAATAAAAATATATCCATACAATTATTATTTCACCATCTAAAGTGCGCGAAAGCTCTATTGGCTTCGGCGACACGCTCCATATCCTGTCGTTTTTTAACTGCTGCTCCTTCACCTTTTGCCGCATCCATTATCTCTGTCGCAAGTTTTTCGGCAAAAGTGTGGTATTCGGAATTTGACCGGGACCGTGCCGCAAAAATTAGCCACCGAATCCCCAAAGATTCTCGCCTTGGTCCGCGAACGCTTATGGGAACTTGGTAGGCAGCCCCCCCAACTCTTCGGGGTCTAACTTCCATTGTCGGCTTTATATTCTCAATAGCCTGGTTAAAAACGTTCAATGGGTCTTCTTTGGCCTTTTCTTTTATAATCTCAAAAGCGCCATAAATTTCTTTTTCTGCCACAGACTTTTTCCCGTCTTTCATGCTCCTATTTATAAGTTTAGTAACAAGTTCACTCCCATAAAAAGGATCTTTGATGACTTCTCTTGGTTTTGTCTGTCCGCGTCTTGCCATGGTTTTATGCGGGTGTTCCTTGGGTAGGGGCCGGGCTTGCCGGTTGCGCTTTTACGGAAATTCCGCTCGCCTTTGTTCCATACCTGCTTCTTGCGGTCTTTCTGCCGACCACACCGGTTGTGTCATATTTTCCCCGAACAACGTGGTATTTTACTCCAGGCAAGTCCTTGACCCGTCCGCCTCTAACCAAAACAATTGAATGTTCAGCAAGTTCGTGCCCTTCTCCGGGAATATAAGCAGTAATTTCCTGCTTATTTGAAAGCCTGACACGAGCCACTTTTCGAAGTGCCGAATTAGGCTTTTTGGGGGTCATGGTTCTGACAGATAAAACAACTCCCCTTTTAAGAGGAGAGGAAAATTCGCTAAACTTCCTGTCTTTGGCATTAAACCAACGCCTCAAAGAAACCGTTTTGGTTTTTTTCTTGATTGTTTTTCTGCCTTTTCTGATTAATTGCGATGTTGTCGGCATATTTTATATATTGAGTTCCGGCTGTAACACTGCCCGATCGGGAGTAACCGGTATTAGACGCCCGATTATAACATTTTCCTTAAGCCCCATAAGCCTATCCTCCTTTGCGGCAAGAGCTGAATTTGTCAAAACGTCCGTAGTTTGTTCGAATGAAGCAGCAGAAAGCCAAGATTCTGTATAAAGAGCGCGTCTTGTTATTCCCAAAATTACCTGTTGAGCACTTGCCGGCTCCCCTCCCGCAGCCAAAACTTTCTCACTTTCTTCTTCAAAAATTGCTTTTTCGACAATATCCCCGGGCAAAAACGGAGTATCTCCGGAAGTTACAATCCTCACCTCATCGCTCATCTTCCTTACAATAACCTCGCAGTGTTTATCGTTTATTGGAATTCCCTGACTTTCATAAACCCTCTGAATTTCGACTACCAAATACTCCTGTGCTTCTTTCAGGCCCCTTATGGAAAGAATCTCTTTTACGTCCAAACTTCCGACAGCTAAGGCACCTCCTGCCTCAACCAATTCTCCGTCAGAAATAGCCAATTTTATTGTCTTGGGAATTAAATATTCCCTCTCTTCTTTCGGTTTGGTACTTACGCTCACAATTTTTACCTTCCAACCCTCGTCCGTATCGCTGATAACAGCCTTGCCGGATATTTCAGACAATGGAGATAAAACCTTTGGCACTCTGGATTCGAAAAGCTCCTCAACCCTTGGAAGTCCCTGGGTCACATCAAGTCCGACAATTCCTCCTGAATGTTTAGTTTTAAGAGTAAGCTGGGTTCCTGGTTCTCCAATTGATTGGGCGGCAACTACACCAACCGGCGTGCCAATCTCAACCATCTTTTTATTTGAAAGATCCCAGCCGTAGCAAGCTTGGCAAATTCCATATCTGGAAGAGCAGGCAAGCGGAGAACGAACCGAAACTTCGTCAATCCCTTCTTTTTCAATTTCTAAAGCCGCGCTTTCGGTAATTACTTCTCCCTTGGCTACAATTACATTGACTCCCTTTTTACTTACAACGTCCTTGGTCGCAATCCTTCCAAAAACTCTCATAGCAATATTGGCTGCTCGCTGCCCGCGTTTAATGGTTATTCCTTCTTTTGTGCCGCAATCATGAAGTCTAACAATAACGTCATGGGCCACATCAACAAGCCTGCGAGTTAAATAGCCTGCATCGGCGGTCTTAATGGCTGTATCGGTTAAACCCTTTCTTGAACCTCTTGAACTTGTCACATATTCAAAAACTGAAAGACCTTCTCTAAAATTAGATTTAATTGGAAGTTCTACAATCTTTCCAAGGGGGTCAACAACAAGCCCTCTTATCGCTGCGAGCTGCTTGACCTGGTCGCGGGAAGCGCGTCCCACTTTTGCATCAATAACAACTCTTATAGGCGAATTCGCATCCAAGGCCTCCCAAGTTTTATCGGCAAGATCTTCGGTTACGTCAATCCAAACCTCCTGGGAAAGTCTGCGTTTTTCCTCGGCAGTTATGAGTCCTTGTGTGAAATTATGTTCAATTTCCGTGATTTTTCCTTCCGCTTCTTTTAACAACTTTGCTTTCTGGGGCAATATACTCGCGTCGGAAATCCCAAAGGAAAGGCCAGAAATGGTACCTGCCGAAAATCCTAAGTCTTTTATTGCATCAATCATTTCCACAACCTCCCGAGGTTTAATTGAGTTATATGCCTTTGTAAAAAGGCTCTTAATTACCGAAGAGGTAGCTGCTTCGTTGACAAATTCAAAATCTTTGGGAAGTACTTCATTGAACAAAATCCTACCGACCGTAGTTTCAATCTTTCTTGCCTCTTTTCTAATTGTAATTTTCTGTCTTAGTTCAATTTTCCCGGCTTGATGGGCAAAAATTGCTTCTTCTTTATCGGAAAATATAGACTTACATGGGCTAATTCTTGTATCTTCGCTGGTTAGATAATAAACCCCCAAGGCCATTTCTTTTGCAGCCGGAGTTGAAACTGGCGAACCGTCTGCTGGCCTTAAAAGATTATTCTCCGGAAGCATTAGAGTTCTTGCTTCTTCAACAGCCTTTTTAGACAAAGGCACATGAACTGCCATTTGGTCTCCGTCAAAATCGGCACCAAAACCTGAACAAACCGCCGGATGAAGTCTGATAGCACTTCCCTCGATAAGAACCGGATAAAAAGCCTGAATTGAAAGTTTGTGAAGAGTCGGTGCACGATTGAGAATCACCGGGTGGTCCTTGGTTATTTCCTCTAAGATGTCAAAAACTTCGGGCGGTCTTCTTTCGAGCATGTTTTTGGCGCTTTTGACGTTCGGGGCAATACCGCGAATTATCATCTCTCTTAAAACAAACGGCTTAAACATCTCCAGTGCCATTTCTTTTGGAAGCCCGCATTGTGTAAGCTTAAGTTCAGGTCCGACTATAATTACACTTCTTCCCGAATAATCAACGCGTTTTCCTAAAAGATTTTGCCTGAATCTGCCCTGTTTTCCTCTCAACATATCAGAAAGTGATCTTAAGGTTTGCTTGCCGCGCCCCCGTCTTACTGCTTTTCTTTGGGAAGCATCAATCAAAGAATCAACCGACTCCTGCAGCATTCTCTTTTCATTTCTTAAAATAATTTCCGGAGCGCCAAGACCTATTAGATGCTTAAGACGATTGTTTCTATTAATAACTCTTCTATACAGATCATTTAAGTCGCTGGTTGCAAAACGTCCTCCGGAAAGCTGAACCATAGGCCTAAGATCCGGAGGTAGAACCGGCAAAACTCTTAAAATCATCCAAGGGGGATCAATTTTTGCTCTCCTTAAACCGTCGACCAATTTCAGTCTTTTGGCCAACTTAATAAAACGTGCACTTGTTCCTTTGGTCTCATCGATTTCCGTCCTCAAAGAAACTGCAAGTTCTTCCAAGTTAACTTTCTCAACAGCTGTCAGAATCGCATCCGCTCCCATTTTGGTGTCCATAAAGTCAGATGCTCCGTGGAACGAAAGCTCATCAAACTCCTCTTCGGAAATTACAGAAAGCACTTTAACCGATCGAACTAGAGAAATTAAATTGTCAAAAATTTGGCTTGTTTTATCAAACGTGCTTTTCTCTTCTTCGTTAAGTGCCGCCTCTTTTTTTCTTTGGTCCAAATCAATCTCGGCTACGGCGAGTGCTGATTGCTCTTTATCTTTAATTTTTTCCTTAATTTTCTCTTTTGCCTGGTTGGACTCACTAAGCAAAACGTCTTTTCGCCCCTTAAATCCCTCTTTGAGTTCTTTAAGTCTTCCGTCTCTTACTCCTTCTAAAACCTTAATTCCCTCTTTTCTTCCTTTTTCGTCTACATCGACAACAAGATATTTTGCAAAGTAGACAACCTGCTCAATGGCGCGAGGCGCCACTCCCAAGATAAGAGAAATTTTACTTGGAGCACCCTTAAAAAACCAAACGTGGACAGCCGGCGTTGCCAAAGTAATATGACCCATGCGCTCGCGTCTGACCCTTGATTGGGTAACTTCTACTCCGCACTTGTCACAGACTACCCCTTTATATCTAATTCTTTTGTATTTTCCGCAGTAACACTCCCAGTCTTTGGTAGGACCAAAAATTCTTTCATCAAAAAGTCCATCCTTTTCGGGCTTTAGGGTTCTATAGTTGATCGTCTCGGGCTTTGTAACCTCGCCCCGACTCCACCTTCGAATATCATCTGGAGAAGCAAGCCTTATTACAAGGCTTTTAAAATCTGCTAATGTTTTTAGATCTCCTAATGGTTCCATAGTTTTAAAATTCCAAAATACAAGCATCAAGTTCCAAACAATTGAGATTTGTTATTTGGAATTTGGTCATTTTATTTGCTCCACCTCCATAGGTCCTTCCGGCTTAACCAACTCTTCCGTCGCAACCACTTCGGCACCGGCTGCTTTGGCCAACTCTTCACCCTCTTTGGTTTCGACCCCTTCCTCGTCCTTAACAACAACAGCTCCCCTTGCCTCGATGGTTAGCCCCAAAGAATTAAGTTCTCTTACCAATACCTTAAAGCTCTCTGGAACCGTGGCCTCGGGAATATCCACACCCTTTACTATGGCCTCAAATGCTCGGGCTCGGCCCAAAACGTCATCGGATTTAATGGTAAGCATTTCTTGAAGAACATAGGCAGCCCTATGTGCCTCCAGACCCCAGACTTCCATTTCTCCCAATCTTTGGCCTCCCATTTGGGCTTTTCCTCCCAGAGGTTGCTGGGTAACAAGCGAGTATGGACCGGTTGAGCGAGCGTGGGTCTTGTCCTCAACCATGTGGGTTAATTTCATGATGTAACTAATTCCAACTACCGTATCTTCCTTGAAAGCCTCCCCGGTCCTTCCGTCAAAAAGTCTGGCTTTACCGGAAATTGGAAGTCCCTGTTTTTGAAGCTCTTTTTCAACTACCTCTTCGCCGATTTTGTCAAATACCGGAAGAGAAGCTTTTTGGCCCTTTTTGGACAAAGCCCAACCAAGGTGACATTCTAAAAGCTGCCCCAAATTCATACGTGCCAAAACCGAAAGGGGAGAAATAATAATATCAACCGCTGTTCCGTCACTCAAATATGGCATATCGGCAATAGGCATAATCTTCGCAATGACTCCTTTATTTCCGTGTCTTCCCGCCACCTTGTCTCCAACTGTGATTTTTCTAATTTGTGCAACCTTCACAATCACTCTTTTAATTACCCCGGGGCCCAATTCATCGCCCTTATTTTTATCCAGAATCATAACGTCAACCACAATTCCCTTTTCTCCATGGGGAACCCTTAAGGAAGTGTCTCTAACCTCTCGCGCTTTCTCTCCAAAAATGGCCCTAAGTAGCCTCTCTTCTGCGGTCAGTTCGGTTTCGCCCTTAGGTGCAATTTTTCCGACCAAAATATCGTTTGGCCCAACCTCTGCTCCTATTACTACAATTCCGTCTTCCGCCAAATTGGCAAGTTCCATTTCGGCAACATTGGGAATGTCACGAGTAAGCTCCTCCGGGCCCAACTTCGTATCAACCAAATCTGCTTCGTATTCTTCAATATGAATTGAGGTAAGAAGGTCTTCCCTAACCAGCCTGTCCGAAACCAAAATTGCATCTTCAAATCCATATCCTCCAAAGGAAGTGTAGGCAATAACTAAATTTCTTCCCAAAGAAAGCTCGCCGCCCTCAACGGCAGGCCCATCTGCCAAAATATCTTCTTCTTTAACTTTTTGGCCGACTGAAACGACCACTCTCTGGTTGTAGCAAGTCGAGTGTGCGGTCCTTTTGAATTTGGTTAGATGATAAATTTCGGTCCTTCCGCCGTCTGCCACCTCAATATCCTCATTTACTCCAACTTCTTGTAGTTTGGCCAACTTCACTCCTATTTTGTCTGCGTCAATATAAATGATAGTACCTGCGTGTTTTGCGGTTATCACCCTTCCCATCCCTTTTGCAATTTCTGCCTCCATCCCTGTCCCGATAATTGGCGATTCGGGGTTTACCAAAGGAACAGCCTGACATTGCATGTTAGAGCCCATCAAGGCCCTGTTTCCTTCATCGTGGGCCAAGAATGGAATAAGAGAAGCGGATGCTCCAACTACCTGCCGGGGGGTTACGTCAATATAATCAACAAGGGCAACTGGTCCTTCTGTAAAAGCCCCTTTATATCTGAAGGGAACCCTGTCGTCCGTCAGATGGCCCTTTGAATCAACATTAACGCCGGAATGGGTAATGTGGTATTCTTCCTCATCATCAGCTGTTAAATATGTTACCTCGTCGCTTACCTTCATAAAAGTTTTCCTGCCTCTTTTTATTTTTTCCACTTTCCTATAAGGGGCCTCAATAAATCCAAATTCATTAACCTTTGCATATAACGCAAGGTAAGTAACAAGTCCGATATTAGGCCCCTCGGGAGATCTGACGGGGTCGATTTTCCCGTACTGGGAGGAATTGACGTCACGAACTGAAAATGAGGCTCTTTCTCTGTTTATTCCGCCGGGACCTAAGACCGAAACTCTTCTTAGATTATCTATTTCTGCCAAGGGGTTTGTGTCGTCTAAAATTGTCGAAAGCTGGTTAGATCTAAAAAATTCATTTAGTGAGGCAATAAGCGGTCTTGCATTTATGAGGTTTGCAGGAAGTGGCTTATCATCCGGGGAAATCAGACTCATTTTTTCCTTGACACTTCTTTCAAGCCTCAAAAGGCCAATTCTAAAAGCATTTGTAGCAACCAATTCTCCAACCCTCCTTAGCCTTCTATTTGCCAAATGGTCTATATCATCAACCCGACCGACCCCGTTCTGCAAACTAATTAGATATCTCAAAGCTCCAATTACATCCTGTTTGGTCAAAACCCAAGTTGATTTCTCATTCGGAAGATTCAAGGAAAGTCTTTTATTTATTTTGTAACGGCCGACTCTGCCCATATCATAACGCCTAGCCTCAAAGAACAGCGAATTAAAAAGAGCTTCGGCGTTTTCTAAGACTGCAGGTTCCCCGGGCCTTAACTTTCTATAAATTTCCAAAAGCGCTTCTTCTTGTGTCTTGGTGGAATCTTTTTCAAGACTTCTTGCTATGTATTTATGGTCTTTGTCTTTGTCAACCTCGGCAAATTGGCTCAATATCTCATTATCCGAAGTAACTCCCATTGCGCGAAGTAAAGTAGTTGCTAAAACTTTTCTGCGCCTATCGATTCTTGCTGCAATAAGATCATTTTTCCCAACCTCAAACTCAAGCCATGACCCATGCAGGGGGCGAACTTCTGCCTTATAAAGCATGCGCCCCGAAGAGGGATCCAATTCTCCCGAGAAATAAACTCCCGGGCTTCGTACTATCTGATTAATTACTGCCCGTTCTATCCCGTTTATGATAAAAGTTCCGCGCGAAGTCATTTGAGGAAGATCGCCCAAAAATACTTCCTGACTTACTTCTTTGCCGGTTCTTTTGCTAATTAAGGTTGCTTTTATTTTTAGTGGTGAGGAGTAGGTAATTCCTTTTTCGTAGGCGACTCTGGGAGAGATGGATGGGGAACCGAGGGTATGTTCTCCCAAGGCTAGTTGCCAATTCTTTCCTGTAAAGTCGTTAATTGGCGACACCTCGGTTAATTCAATCGCAATTCCTTGTGTCAAAAACCAATCCCAAGATTCTTTCTGTATTAAAGAAAGATCAAGGTGTGGTAGATTTTTCTCTATTTTACCAAAATTTAGACGTGGATTTAGTGTTTTGGCCGCCATCAGGTCCTTGACACAGAAAAGTCCCGCACGATAGATGCGAGAATAGCGTACTTTTGTACGCCTAAAAGGATTATATAAAAGAAAACTTATTTGTCAAGGGACATTCATGTAAACTGAATGTCCCGCAGACCCTATTTGTCCAAATAGATTCTTATGTTTTCGTTGTGTTCCTCGATGGTTTTGGCATAATGGATTTTTCCGTCTGCATCATGAAGATAAAACCAATAGGGCGATTCTTCGGGGTAAATCACGGCAGAAATTGATGAAAGGCCGGGATTGGCGATTGGAGCAGGGGGAAGTCCGGAATATTTATAAGTATTATAGGGGGAAGCTACTTCCAAATCATCTTTCGTAAGAGATTCCCACCATTTGCACTCTGCACTTTGCACTCTGCACTTTGCACTCGCCACGGCGTACTGCAGCGCCGCATCTACCTGAAGCGGCCATCTATTCGCAAGTCTTTTAAAAAGAATGCCGGAAACTACCGGTCTTTCTTGGGGAGTTTTTGTTTCTCTTTCAATAATTGAGGCTAGTGTGATAAGTTGCGAAAGAGTATAGCCGGAACTTTTTGCATCTTCCTTCATCTTTGAATCTACTTTTTTATCAAAAGTGGCAAGTAATTTTGCGGAAACGGCCGAAGCTGACGCATCTTTCGGGAAAAGATAGGTTTCGGGAAAAAGAAACCCCTCTTTTGATTTTGTTTCACTTAGAAATTCCTGTCTAAAGGTGGCAGCTACATCTTCCTTTTTCCCAAGAGTGTTTATGAATTTTTCGGCTATTTCTTCTTTCCTTAATCCTTCAGGAATTGTCACCCAAACCTCCAAAGGACCTTTTTCTAACTGACCGACTACTTTAAATAAGGAATAGCTTGGTAAAAGACGGTATTCACCCGCCAAAATTGATTTTTGTTTTCCGGTTGCTTGGACGTAAATTTTAAATGCAAGGCTGCTTTTTATGAGTCCTTCTTTTTCGAGTTTGTCGCCAATTGCAGATGCGGAAGAACCCTTAACAACCAAAAAATCCTGCGCTTTAGTCTCTTGGGGGGATCTTGATTTTGAATTTAAATAAAACCAACCGAGTGCTGATGAAACCGAAGCTATCAAAAGGACAATAACAATTAGGGTTTGCTTCATTTCTTAGACTTCTTCGAGAAGGGCACGTCTATATTTCCTAGCTTTGGAGTCGTGTATGTAGATTCTGCCACATTTACAAGTTACTTTTTCCCCGCTCACCTTAGCCTGTGAGAGCGGGATCCCGCATCCTACGCATCTTGCTTGAGACAAAAGCCAAGCTTGAATCGGAGCAATTACGTTCTTAAACATAGTTAATCTCTAAGTATAATTGTAGCATAACGCAAGCTGCATACGCATCTTCAAGTTCTTTTCTTTTTTTCCTCTTAATACCAGCTTTTAGTGAAAGCTCTTGGGCTTCATGGGTTGTCAGTGTTTCGTCAAAAGTCTCAATTTGGACTGATAACTTATGACTTATGACAGATATAAATTTTTTTGTTTCGTCGGCCATTTGTCCTTCTGAAACCCCTACCACGACCTTCTCAATTCTATTTTCTTCAACAATTTTCTTTAATTTTTCTTCGAGTATCTTAGTATCCGAGTATCGAATTACACCAAATGGCTCGGCAAGTTTCCCCTCCGAAAAGGCTAAGCCTATTTTTCTTCTTCCGTAATCAATTCCGAGTATTCGCATTTTTTGCCTCCGGAGTAACAATTCTAGCACGAACAATAAGTCTTTTGGATTTGCGGGGATCTCCCGGCGGTACACAAGTAACAAGGGTCAAAAAAGAGTCTGAAGAATTCTGTTCTAAAACCTGAATATCGACAGGCGCCACTTCAAACATATCCTCAACCTTATATTTATAGGAAACCCCATCATAGGAAACGTCTATTTCGTCTTCTTTTTTTAAGGTTGGCAGGGTTGAAAAAATTGCTATGTAGTTTTTGGGGTTATAGAAAATCGGCAAAATTGAATGGCCGAAAATCACTGCATTGCCGGCCTTACCCGGAAGAGCCGTGCCGGGATATTGAATAAGACTTTTGGCTAAATCCTCCCCGCCTATTGCAACTGTTGCATTTTCAATTTTCAACTTAGGAATTGAGATTGTATAAAAAGAAACTTTGGAAGAAATAAATTCCTCTTTCGGGGCCCCGCCAACAAACCAGCTGCTGGCTTTAGTATAGTCTAAATCATCTTGGGCAAGGGACTCGCCCTCACCCACGATAGGACTAATAAATGTGGGGTATTTATCTTGCGCGTCTTTCTCGTAACTTGCAATCGGCCAAATTACTCCAAGTAAAATTACCACCCCCGAGATTCCCGAGACAATCGCTGATGTTTTCAAAAGAATACTTTTTTGCATACCTGAATTATCTCTCCGCTGAAATCTCGACAGTAATATTTTTAACTATGTGGGGCAGTGTTCCAAGCCAACCGGGAAGCTTCGGCCTGCGATTAATTTCTGCACGGCTAAAACCGGCTATTGTCGTTAGAAAACTCTCGGCGTGGGTCGGATATTTACCCGCAATCTTTTTTGCAATTTCATCCGGTTTTACCTCCGGCAGCAAATTTGCCGAAACCAAAACTTCAAATTCATGCGCTCCATCGGTAGTTCCCTCTGGGCTAAAAACAAAACCCAACTGTTCGTCTCTCAAGACAAATCCGCCGGGAACATTATCCTTAAGCGAGTTTTTGGCCAAATCAAAAAGCTTGGCCTTTTCTACACTCAAACCGGTAACTGTAAGTGTCAAATCAAGTTTCAAACTAGAGGCTTCATCGCCAACTTTATGACTAAATACTTTAGAGGTTGCTTCTGTGTCAGTTGCCTCCTCAATAAAAAATCGATCTTCGGATAAGCCTTGAGAAAATTCAGTTTTGGCGGAAGCTATGAGTTCATCGGTCAAACTTTCTTCAAGGTCTCTTTGATCTTCCTGTGAAACTGCCGAAATTTCGCGGCTTGACCCCCCCGAGAAATCTGATATTGCCTGGGCACTGACTTCTGCCTTGGGATAATTCGCAACCTTGAAAGTCTCGTCTTTGGCCAAGTTGTATTGAGCCCCTATCTCAACTGCCACCACATCAACATTGGCCGTACCCGGATTAAAAGAATCAAGCCCGGCCGAAATTGAAGCGGCCTTATCGGTTACAAATCTCAAGTCGCTCGCTGCCATAAGAATAGTTCCGGCAGGTAAATTCACCACATTGGGAGTGCTATTGCCGATTCTCACGGTTCCCTTGGCTTTGTCCCCAACCGTTTTAGTCCCGCTTGTGGTTTTTGTTTTTTCTCCGGAAACTTCTGTCTTAAGAACCTGGGCATTAACATTTTCGTCGGCCAAAATAGTTATTTTATTCTCAATTTTCTTTGGAGAAACAAAAATCGTGACTGTTGCTTTCGGCCCAAACCACCAGAGAATAAATCCGACTATCAGAAAAACTCCTAAGGTGGCACCTCCGAGGGTCAGGGTTTTCAAAAAGCCGCCTCCGCCAAAAGCTAGCGGGCCAAAAAACCTTGTTCGAATGCTTCTTAGAAAATTCAAAATCTTTTCCTTAATTTTCGGTAAATTTTGCTGGGGCGCAAAAT
>Ga0208958_1000768_pt1 | contig 36843 bp, 34 predicted proteins | sample RifOxyB1_FD_184032 | JGI IMG/M metagenome (GOLD analysis project Ga0208958, IMG submission 184032) | Soil microbial communities from Rifle, Colorado - Rifle Oxygen_injection B1 (SPAdes) | ecosystem: Environmental > Terrestrial > Deep subsurface > Rock core/Sediment | place: Rifle, Colorado...
CGCAGCAGATCAACAAACGTCCAACCACTCTCGGCTACATCGCGATGCAAGTGCGCGATTATGACGAGAAGCTCGTAACGAGCGGATACGCCAAGGTCCTCGAATCCGGGCGGCGATTCTGGCTTGTGCCTGGAGCGCCTCAGGCCAGGGGGGGTACGGGGGATTTTGCGGACTTTAAGGGCGCGACGCTTTCGGCGAACGAGGTTCTGGCTCAGCTCTCGAATCTTCCGGCTGGTGCGGCCGTTCCGGCGTATCACGCAGAGGATTACGCCGCTCGTTTCGTGAACTATGGAGCCGTTATTCCCGGAAGCTTCGGCGCGGTCTCGATCAGGAAGTACGCCCCCGAGCAGGTTCTTCTTAACGTCGATGTGCCCGGGACTGCGCCCGCTTTATTGGCAAGCTCCGAGCGATGGGGGAACAGTTGGGGTGTTTCGATCGACGGAGTTCCCGCGAAAAAGCTGCTGACGAATCTTTTTTTTCGCGGCGTGCAGGTGCCTCCGGGGGTTCACGTCGTCGAGTGGACGTATCGACCGCGCTATTGGAACGTGCTGGTTTGGACGAGCGTTTTGATGGCCGTTGGGTCGCTCGTTGCCGGGTGGGCTCTGGCGCGGCGAGGCGCGCTGAGACTATTCCGCTGATTCTGCTGGGCTCTCTCGAGCAGCATTCCTTAAAATAAGCGGTCCGTTCGCGCACGGCCTCATGGGGACGAGGCCTACATAACTTTACTTGACGGCCTTTCAATCCTACGTTTACATAGCTTTTATTCAAGAATTGGCGGAATCGATGACGCACACTGAGTCCAAGAAAGATAACCTTTCGGCAGCAATTCGGGGATTGACCGGCGAAAACGTGGCGCGCTGCTATCAGTGCGGGAAATGTTCGGCCGGCTGCCCGATGTCCCAAGAAATGAAGCTCAAGCCCCACGACTTGATGAGACTGGCGTCTTTCGACCAGGCTGACCGGATTTTCGGAGACGAGTCCATCTGGCTATGTCTGACCTGCGAGACGTGCTCGGCTCGTTGCCCGAACGGTTGTGATCCCGCGCGGGTGATCGATACGCTTCGCGAGATGGCGTTGGCGCGCGACCCTTCCAGATGGCCTCGGGCGATCGGAGCTTTTCACGCGGAGTTCTTGAAACAAGTCAAGAATCACGGCAGGGTTTTTGAGCTCGGCCTGATCCTCGGCTTCAAGCTGCGAACGGGCCGGTTGTTTGACGATGCACTGTCGGGTCCGGGGGTGTTTGCGCGCGGGAAGCTCGCTCTTCAACCGCACCGGATCAGCGGCATCGATGAAATGCGAAAGATCTTCGAAAAGTGTGAGAACGTCGAGAATCGAGACCTGTCATGAAAATCGGATATTATCCGGGATGCTCCCTGTCCTCGACGGGACGGGAATACAACGAAAGCCTTCAGGTCATTGCGCCCCTTCTGGGTGTCACGCTTCAGGAAATCGAGGATTGGAACTGTTGTGGCGCGAGTTCCGCGCACGCGACGAACCGCCAACTGAGTCTTGCGCTCGCGGCCCGGAACCTCGCGCTTGCCGAAACGCAAGCCATTCCCGAAGTGCTTGCGCCGTGCGCGGCCTGCTACAACCGGCTCGCCTCGGCGAGGCACGCGCTGGCCAAGGACACGCGGGCTTTCGAGAAGACTAGAGAGGTTCTGGAGCGCCCCGAGTTTTCGAATTCGGTTCGCGTGAAGACCAGTGTGGAATGGCTGAGGGACCTTGCTCCGGTGATCCAGAAAAAAGCTGAAGAAACGGCGTCGCGATCGGCGACCTCACCATCGGTGAAAGGACTCAAGGTCGCGTGCTACTACGGTTGTCTGCTCGTCAGACCTCCCGAGGTCACGCAATGGCCCACTCAATGGGATGATCCGGAAGACCCCTCCTCGATGGAAACGGTGGTGAGGGCAACGGGCGCTGAGCCGGTTCGTTGGAACAGGCGTCTGGACTGCTGTGGCGCGGGTTTCTCCCTCTCACGACTCGACTCGGTCGCGCGCCTCGGTCGGGAGATCCTTCAGGAGGCGAAAAAAGCCGGAGCCCAGGCGTTGGTCGTTGCCTGCCCGCTCTGCCATGTAAATCTCGATTTCCGGCAGCAGGCAATCGCGCGCAAAGCAGGAGGGGAATTTGACCTCCCGGTCTTTTACATCACGGAACTCGTCGGTCTCGCGTTGGGGGCGAGCCAGGCACAGCTCGGGCTCAACCGGCACTACGTCCGCACGGACTCGGTGCTCGAAAGGAGTCCCTGATGTCGCGAATCGGTGTTTTCGTCTGCCACTGCGGTGAGAATATCGCGCGGACCGTGGATTGCGCCGCCGTCGCGAAGCGGCTCGCGGAGCTGCCCGGGGTCGCGCATTCGGTCGATTATAAGTACATGTGTTCCGATCCGGGGCAGGCGTTGATCAAACAGGCGATCGCCGAAAAGGGTCTCACCGGCGTCGTCGTCGCCGCCTGTTCGCCCCACATGCACGAAAAAACTTTTCGAAGGGCGGTCTCCGGAGCGGGAATGAACCCGCATTTCTGCGAGATGGCCAATATTCGAGAACACTGTTCCTGGATTCATGAAGATCGCGTGAAGGCGACGGACAAGGCAACTCAACTCGCGTCTTTCATCGTCGAAAAAGTGAAGCGGAATCGTCCGCTTCAGCCGATCCATATCCCGATCGAGCGCCGGGCGCTCGTGATCGGCGGAGGAATTGCCGGAATTCAGGCTTCGCTTGATATCGCCGACGGAAATCGCGAAGTCGTGCTCGTCGAGAAGGAACCCTCGATTGGCGGCCATATGAGTCAGCTGTCGGAAACGTTTCCGACCCTCGACTGCTCGCAATGCATTCTGACCCCGAGAATGGTTGAGACGTATCAGCACGAGCGGATCCGTCTCCATACCTACAGTGAAGTCGAGTCCGTCGAGGGCTACATCGGCAATTTCACTGTACGGATCAGAAAAAAGAGCCGGAGCATCGACGAAGAGAAGTGTAATGGCTGTGGCGCGTGCATTCAGGCCTGTCCTAACCGTAAATCGCCGAATGAATTCGATACCGGGCTCGGCAAGCGAACATCGGTTTACGTTCCGTTCCCGCAAGCGGTTCCGAACATTCCGGTGATCGATCGGGCAAGCTGCCTCTTCTTCCGAGGCCGGGCCAAAGGCGCCAAGAAGGACGTCTGCAAAAAATGCGAGGCGGCCTGCGGCAAGGGCGCGATCGCCTTTGATCGGGAAGATCGCATCATCGAGGAGAAAGTCGGGGCAATCATCATTGCGACCGGCTACCAGCTCTATTCGATCGGCAAAGAACAGGCGAATCCGGCTTTCAAGGGCTACGGAGAATACGGATACGGAACGATTCCGGATGTGATCGACGGCCTGCAGTTCGAGCGTCTGGCCTCGGCTTCGGGGCCGACTGCCGGTAAAATTCTGCGCCCGTCGGACGGCAAGGAGCCGAAGCGCATTGTTTTTCTCCAGTGCATCGGGTCTCGCGATCCGGCCAAGGGTATCCAGTTCTGTTCGAAGATTTGCTGCATGTACGTCGCGAAACACACGATGCTGTATAAGCACAAGGTGCACGGGGGGCAGGCGACGGTTTTTTTCATGGATGTTCGCGCGGCCGGGAAGGGCTATGACGAGTTCTCCCGGCGGGCCATCGAGGAAGACGGTGCACGGTACATTCGGGGGAGGGTCTCGAAGCTGGAACGAGACGGCGAGGTCATCAAAGTCTACGGCTACGACACGCTGAACGGCGCGCCCGTGGTCATGGATGCCGACATGGTCGTCCTCGCGACGGCGATGGTTCCGCAAACCGGGATTTCGACCCTGGCCCAGAAACTTTCGGTCAGCTATGACCGTTACGGCTTCATCAACGAGGCGCACCCGAAGCTTCGCCCGGTGGAGACCAACACGGCGGGGATTTTTGTCGCGGGCGCCTGCCAGGCGCCACGGGATATTCCGGATTCGGTTTCGATGGCGAGCGCGGCGGCCGCGAAAGTTCTCGGGCTTTTCAGCAATGAGAAGCTCGAACGGGAACCCAGCGTCGCCGTGGTGAACCGGGAGCTCTGCACGGGGTGCTTCCATTGCCAGCGGGTCTGTCCTTACGGCGCGATCGACCGTTTCGAAGTGAAGGATCGAAAAGGCGCTCTGCTCAAGACCGTCGCCGAAGTGAACAAAGGGATTTGCCAAGGCTGTGGGACCTGTCAGGCCGCTTGTCCCTCGAAGAGCGTCGAACTTGAGGGGTTCACCGATGAGCAGGTTTTCGCCGAGATCAACGCCCTTGAGTGGACGGGGCAGGGAGTTTCAGATGAAGGGGGCCGCCGATGACTTCGACCGGATTTGAGCCGAAGATCGCGGCTTTTGTGTGCAACTGGTGTACTTACACGGGAGCCGATCTTGCCGGTACGAGCCGGATTCAGATGGCGACTAACGTCCGGATCATTCGTCTGCCCTGCACGGGGAGGATCGATCCGTTGTTCATCATCAAAGCTTTCGAGCGCGGCGCCGACGGTGTCATCGTGAGCGGTTGCCATCCGGCGGATTGTCATTACACGGCCGGCAATTATCACGCCCGTCGGAGATTCACGCTTTTCAATGATTTCATCGAATTTCTCGGGATCGATTCCAGGCGGATCACGTTTTCCTGGGTCTCGGCTTCGGAAGGGCAGAAGTGGGCCGATATCGTGAATGATACGACCGCTCGTGTCCGGGAACTCGGGCCTTTTTCCGGATATCGCGATCTGGTCCGCTCCGGCCTGACGGGAGGTCAAGATGCGGGAACTTAAGGATTTGGCCAGGCGTCTCCTCGAGGAAGGGGCGGTCAAAGTCGTGATCGGTTATGAAGAAGGGCCCGTCGGAGTCCGGCCGGTTTTTGTCACACGGCCCGCGGATGCCGAGAAACTGGTTTTTAATTCCAAGTGCGTTCAAAATCTCGCCGCCTACTTGTCCCGAAGACGCGGTCATATTGCGAGGCTCGGAAAACCCGCGATCGTCGTCAAAGGCTGTGACGCAAGGGCCGTGGCCGGACTCATTCGCGAAAGTCAGCTGAAGCGTGAGGATGTCGTGATGATCGGAATACGCTGCGGAGGTGTTTCGCTGCAGCCGAGTGAAGAAGGTCCGCTCACGCCCGCAACGGTCGCCGACCGTTGCGGCGGCTGTGAGAGCAGGGAACCGAAGCTCGCGGATCATCTCCTCGGAGCGCTGCCGCCGGCGCCGCCCAAAGCGACGCGCATGTCCGAGCTGATGGCCCAAATCGAAAAAATGCCGGTTGCCGAACGCTTTCGCTTTTGGGCGGAGCAGTTCGAGCGGTGCGTGCGCTGTAACGCCTGCCGCGAAGTTTGTCCCATGTGTTTTTGCGAACGCTGTATTCAGGACAAGTCCCAGCCGCAGTGGATCGAAACTTCGCCCCACGCGCGCGGCAACCTTTCCTGGCACTTCACGCATGCCATGCATCTGGCGGGGCGGTGTTCGTCATGCGACGAGTGCCAGCGAGCCTGTCCCGCCGGGCTTCCGCTCGGGCTCCTGAATCGCAAAATGGCCGAAATCGTGCGCAATCGCTTCGAGTATCAGGTTTCGGATGATCCGACCGTGCCTTCCCCGATCGGTGCGTTCAAGCAGCAAGACCCCCAGGAGTTCATCAAATGACTTTCTCGATCAGTGATTCCGGCCTGAACGCGCTCGTGGACGAGGTGATCGCGTCCGGAACGACGGTGATTGCCCCCGCGGTCATCAAACTTTCGGCAGGTGAGCGTCGCGAATATCAGAAAATCGGTTCGGCCGAAAAAATGGCGCTGACCGGCGCGATTGTCTCGAATTCGTTGAAGCCTTTCATCATGCCGCCTTCCGTCCCGCTCTTTCGCTACACTCGCGCGAAAGCTGGCGTTTCGCTCGAGCCCGCGGCCGGGAAGGCGCAAGCGGCCGTCGTGATCGGCGCGCAGGCCTGCGATATCGCCGCGCTTGAGATCGTCGATCGCGTGATGGACTGGGATTATCATGACGAGGTTTGGTTCGAGCGCCGCAAGGCCACGACCGTGATCAGTCTGGCGTGCACGCAAGCTGACGCGAGTTGCTTCTGTACGGCGGTCGGGTCGGGGCCGGATCATCCGCGCGGCTCGGATGTTCAGTTTCTCAGGAAGAAGGGCGGGTACCTCGCGCGCGCGCTGACTGAAACGGGCAAGGCTTTTTGCGCGAAGTACGGGAGTCATTTTGAAAAAGTCGGGGATGACGCCGATCGTGACCCTTTGATCAAAGAAACCCGGGAGAAGGTCGAGACCAACCTCAAGATCGATCTCGGCGCGATTCGTTCATTCCTGACCCGCAATTTCGACCACGAATTGTGGAATGACTTCGGCCTGCGCTGTCACGGTTGCGGGGCTTGTGCCTTTGCCTGTCCGACCTGTCATTGCTTCGACATCGTCGATGAACCCGAGGGCATCACGCATGGCGTTCGGCGGCGTAACTGGGACACCTGTCAGACGGCGAAGTTCACGGTGCATGCTTCGGGTCACAATCCGCGCAAGGACCAGAACAGCCGTATCCGACAGCGCGTGATGCATAAATTCCAGATTTATCCCGAGCGCTTCGGCGATGTCCTTTGCACCGGCTGCGGTCGTTGTGTGCGGGTGTGCGCGGGCGGGATGAATCTGCTCGAGATTTTGAAAGTGCTGGGGAAGAGCGCGGAGGCGAAATCATGAGTATCTACCAGCCGCATCTCATGCGAGTCGACGGCATCATTGACGAAAACCCGGATACACGTACGCTCCGGCTTGTTTTCAAGGATCCGGCCATGGCCGAACAATTCGATTTCAGAACCGGTCAGTTCGGCGAATATTCGGTCTTCGGCGCCGGCGAGTGCACGTTTTGTATCGCTTCGCCGCCCACGCGCAAAGGTTACATCGAGTGCAGTTTCAAGAAATGTGGAAAAGCCACCTCCGGTTTGCGCGACCTCGAAGTCGGCGACGAAATGGGTTTTCGCGGTCCGTATGGAAATTCCTTCCCCGTGGAGCAGATGGAAGGGGGCGATATCGTTTTCATCGCGGGCGGGATCGGGCTTGCGCCGGTCAGGTCCGTGATCTGGAATGTCCTCGATCGTCGTGAAAAATATCAGAACGTGACGATTATCTACGGCGCGAGGACGACGGGGGATCTCGTATACAAGCGGGAGCTCGAAGAATGGTCCCGGAGGGCCGACGTGAAGCTTTGGCAAACCGTTGACCCGGGCGGCGAGACTTGCGACTGGAAGGGGCAAGTCGGCTTTGTTCCGGCGATTGTCGAAAAGGCGGCGCCGTCCTCGAAAAATGCGCATGCGGTCATCTGTGGCCCTCCCATCATGATCAAGTTCACCTTGCCGGTTTTGTCGAAGCTTGGTTTCAGTGACGATCGGGTTTTCACGACTCTCGAAAACCGGATGAAATGCGGTCTTGGTAAATGCGGCCGTTGCAATATCGGCGAAGTCTACGTGTGCAAGGATGGCCCGGTTTTTACCGCGGCGCAGCTGAAAAACCTGCCGCCTGAATACTGATACCGTTGCCGCCCTAAAAAATAGTGCTACGATGGGCGCATGACACTTATTCTCAAACAGATTTTCGCGTTTTTTAAACTCTTGAATTCGGATACGGAAACGAACCCGCTCGCGTTCGGCATCGTGCTCGGAATGTTTCTGGGCTTCACTCCCGCGTTTTCGTTGCAGACGGTGCTCGTCATCCTGATTCTTTTCTTTTTTCGCATTCAGATTGGCGCGGCCATGGTGAGCGCCTTCTTTTTCGCGATTCCGGCTTTCCTGCTCGATCCGGTGTTTCACGCCGTCGGGAGCCGCGTGCTCGAAATCGATGCCTTGCGTCCCTTGTTCACCACGCTTTACCACCTGCCGCTGGTGCCGCTGACGCGGTTCAATAATTCGGTGGTGATGGGGTCGGGCATCGTCGCCCTGTTTCTGGTGATTCCGGCTTTCGTGATCTCGAAAAAATTGATCGTGTCCTATCGGGCTTCGGTCGTGGCGCGGGTGAAGAACACGGCAATCTGGAAAGCCCTGCAGGCTACTTCATTTTACAAATGGTACGTCAAATACGAGGAACTCCGTGGATAATCAACAACAGCCGGCGAAGCCAAGCAGTAAGAAGAAAAAGGGCCCGATCCGAACGGAGGCGATCGTGCCGTTCGCGATCGTCATGGCGGTGGTCATTCTCTATTTCACGCTGTTTTTTGACGGTCATTTGAGAAGGGGAATCGAGTGGGGTGCCTCGTACTTGAATGCGGCCGAAGTGAACGTCGGATATTTGAAAACGAGCTTTTGGAAAGCTTCTTTCAGAACCGGCAATATCGAGGTGACGGACAAGGAACAGCCGGAGCAAAACAAGGTCGAGCTCGGGAAGATTGAATTCAACCTGCTTTGGGACGCGCTTCTTCGGGGGAAGGCGGTTGTCGAGCTTGCGTCCATTACGGACATCCAAATGGGGACGAAACGAAAACGGCCCGGGAAAGTGTTTCCACCCGCTGAATCACGGTCCAGGTTTCTGGAAGTCGCGCGAGCCCAGGTCAGTGGAACCGTTTTGGGCGATGTCGCCCGCATGCTCGAGGGCTTTGATCCTTCGAAGGCTCTCGGGGAAATCGGCAAGCTCAAGTCAGCGGAGTTTATCCAGCAGGTGAGCACGGATCTTCAACAAAAAGAAGAAGCCTGGACGCAAGCTTTGAATGTCATTCCCGGCGAAAAGGATTTCACCGCGATTCAGGGAAAGTTGAACGCAATTCAGGTCGGCGGCGCGAAAAGTCCAGCTGAAATTCAGAGCCAGGTCTCGCAGGTGAGTGGCCTGATTTCGGAAATCGATCAGAAGGTGAAAGCGGTCGAAACTCAGGGCGCCACATTGAAGGGAGACGTGAATTCCTTTGGAAGCTCGGTCGGGAACGTCGATCAGCTCGTGAAGCAGGATACGCAGGCGCTCGAGAATCGCATCCAGCTCCCGAAGCTCGATGCAAAGAATATCGCGAAAGATCTTTTCGGCCCCAAAGTGGTGAGCCAGGTTGCTCAGGCGGAGAGATATGTTTCGATGGCGCGCGAGAACATGCCCGCGAAATCCACGAAATCGAAAGACGCCAAACCCGTGTCGCCTCCGAGGAGCACGGGCAAACTCTACCAGTTCGGCCGCCCGAACAGTTATCCCCTGTTTTGGCTGCGCAAAGCCGAGATCAGCTCGCGAATGGAAAACACGCCGCTTGGCGGGAACGTCTCGGGAGAGTTGCTCGATTTCGCGTCAAGCCAGACTTCGATCGGCAGGCCCGCCCGGCTTCAACTCGCGGGCGATTTCCCGAAGCGCGGGTTCATGGGAATCAAACTCGCGGCTGTTTTTGATCACAGAGACGAGGTTCCGGTCGAAAGCATGACCGTGTCGGCCGCGTCTTTTCCGGTGGCGCAGCGAGAGCTCTCATCTTCGGACGACGTGAGGTTCTCGCTTGCCAAAGCGATCGGAAGCGCGGGCTTGGAAGGTGTTCTGAAAGGCGACGCGATTCAGCTCAAAATCGACAGCAGCTTTAAGGAAATCGATTATCAGATTTCGGCGAAGTCGAAGCTGCTCGAATCGACCCTGAAATCCGTGGTCAAGGACATCCCGAAAATTTCGGTGCTGGCCTCGGTGAACGGAACATTGAGTAATCCGATTCTGGACATCCAGTCGAACCTGGCGAGTGCGCTCGCACAGGGCTTCCAGAAGCAGCTGCAGGCGAGGGTGGCGGAAGCCCGACAGCAGATCCAGCGTATCGTCGATGAAAGAGTCGGTAAACAGAAGGCCGAGTTAACCAGCCGTTATCAGAGCGTGCGTGGAAGCGTCACGGGCCAGATCGACGAAAAGAGAAAGAAGGCCGAGGAACTGAAGAGTCAGGCAACGGCCAAACTCACGGCAGTCAAGAACCAGCTTGCCCCGAAAGGGCTCGAGGGGATCCGGAAGAAGCTGCCGTTCTAGCGTCCCGGCCTAGAGCTGATAACTGCCCGTCAGATATACGGCGAAGGTCTTGAGCGAGACATCCTGAATCGCCGTTGAGCCGCCGAGTGCCTGCCCCTGGCCGGTTCCGGCCGCGTAGGAAAGGCCCAGGGTGAGGGACGAGCCGGGCTTGCAGAGCGCTCCCGCCAGGGTCCCGCCGAGCTGGTTGACGTGCGTGAGCTGATTTGTTCTCCCAACGACGACGGCGGGCGTGTTTGCATTGTTCGTGAAAACTCCGGAGCGTAGCGCGAATACATCCGAAAGATAAACCTCCTGCCCGAGCGAGAGATTTAACGTCGATTGCGGGTTCAACCCGGGGCTTGAGGCGCTGCCGAAGTAGTCGACCTGGCCCGTAAGCAAATAGGTCTTGCTGAAGAACAACGCGGTCCCGAGGCTGAGCTGTAATGCTCGCGGTATTTTGTAACCCTGGTCAGCCGCTTCGCTCAGGGTTTTGTCGTTGGTGAAGGTTCCGTTCGGGGTGACGAGATTGCCCGACGCGTCTTCCGCGGATTTGAGGGTGGTGACTTTTCCCGAGCCTGAAAGCGTGTAAGGCACTGCGGCGGTAAGGCCTACCGAAATACGGGGAGTCGGCATGAACTGCAAGCCGAGTTTGGGAAGGAGTCCGTAGGTCGTTTTCGTCTGGGTCGTGTACTGTTCGAAATAGGTACCGGTGCTCAGGGGATTATCGAGCATGAGTTGATGGTCGATGGCTTTCAGAGTTTTGAAAACCCCGAAGATCGAAATTCCGATGGTGACTTTCTTTGAAAGCTCGGTCGCGAACCCGGGGCCGGCGAGGTAAGTCATGTCCTGCTTGAAAAATCTTCGCCGAAACGTGTTTACCGCGCCGTTGGTTTGACTCAGGTTGGTGAGAGTGTCTTCCTGATCATTGAGCTCTGAATTCGGTACGATCACGGCGAAGCCGTATTTGTGCTTGCCGAGCGACTGGGTCATCCCGAAGAAAACCGGAACGAGGCTCTGGGACTTGTAGGTGTAGTTTTGCCCACCAGCGACGTTCGTATAGGTTTCGGTCGTCGTGCTGAAGGCGTTCGCCGAAAGGCTGAAGTAATTTTCCTGGCTGAACACAATGCCGGCAGGGTTGTGATAAAGCCCGCTCGGATCGTCCGAAATCGCCGAAAACGCGCCACCCATGCCCGAAGCACGTTCTCCGATAAGGATGTTTTTGTAGTGAAAATCGTCGGCAAGGGCGGCGTTGTGGACGAAACAAGAAGCGGTGGCCAGCAGGATGATGAGATATGTTTTCACAGAGCCTCTTTCTTCAATACGGCCAAAAATCGCGCCTCCATCACCTGTTGGCGGGACGCCGAAAGAGTGGACTTCAGATCGTTTTCTTTAAGGAAAGCTTGAAAAGACGCGGTCCGTTCGTCAAAGGGCGGATGGGTTTTGGAGAGCTTGGAGCCTTTCGAAGCTTCTTTCAACCGTTCGAGAACCGGAAGGAGCGCCACGGGGTCGTAACCCGATGACTTGGTGTAAAGAGCCGCCGCCTGGTCGCTCGCATACTCTTTTTCCTTTCCGTAGCCCGACTCCATGAGCATTTTCATCCCGTTGTCGACGATCTGGGCGAGGTTGCTTCCTATCTCCGATTTGCCGCGTGAAAGGAGCCGCACAAAGGTCTCGCTCGTGCTGACCTCCCGCTTCGGAACGATCGTGCTGTACATGTGTTTTTCGTTCACGTGCGCGATCTCGTGTCCGAGCACTCCGGCAAGTTCAGATTCGTTTTTAACGAGCTTCAGAAGTCCTTTGGTCACGAAGATGAACCCACCCGGGCAGGCGAACGCATTCGGGTCATCGGAATCGAGAATGGCGAATCGGTAACGGAGCTCGGGACGGCCATTCTGAGCCGCAAGGGTCGCGCCGACGAGATTGACGTATTCGATGGCGGCTTTGTTTTTTTCGTAATGCTGAAAGCGCCCGAGAAGTCGTGATGCGATCTCGCGGCCGACGAGCAATTCGTCGTCCACCTCGCGGGCCAGCCGTTCCCGTTCCATCGCGTCCTTCTCGGCTGGATCAGGGGTCGTCGAACAAGCCGGTCCGATCAGGGCGGCGGCCAACAGCAATGCAAAAAATCGCGGTAGAGTATTCATGGGGACTCCTTATTCCAAGCCGGCTTGTTTGCGAAAAAGCTGCAGGCGATCGGCGGGGATTTCGTACTTTTCAACCTTTTGAAGGGCCCGGAAATCCGCTTGGTACATCTCCCGGCCCTGGCGGACGCGCTCATCCGCCTGGAGTCCGCGAGTGGAGGCGGTGGCCGCGAAGGAAGAGGACCTGCGGCGATTGGCCTTTTCAAGGCTGACTTCGTTGGCCTTTGCGAGTTCCGCGGCCCCGACGGGTTTGTTGGGCGAGAGGAAAAGGCGTGAGATGAATCCTTGCTTGTTTTCGACCTGCACCTTGTACCAGAGGCCGCTTTTCTCGAGAACGGAAACAGAGGCGCCGCGGGCGAGTTCTGTGACAACGACCGCGCCGGATTTGGCTTCGGCGAGAACGCCCGCTTTTTGAGCCTGGACGTACATGGTTTCAGCCGCCACGCCGTTCGAGACGGGCAGACACAATAAAAGCATCAGAATCGCCGGTTTCATTCTCGTTCTCCTTGTATAAAAAGCATACAGCGCTATTTGGATTTTGCGACAAAAACTCCGTCCCAATTTTCGGGAGAGTCGGCGAGAAGCTCGCCGCACCTTTCAACAAAAGTCTGCGAAGGCCCGTCCTTCGGTCTTCGGGCGAGGATACTCTCAAATTGTGTCTTGGCTTCCTGAAACATTCCCTTGCGGTAGTGGTCCAGTCCGGTCTGGAACTCGGCTGCGAGAGCCCCATATTCTTGAGCATCGGGGGCGGACTTCTCGCAGAGCGGTTCGAAAATGCTCACGGGTTTGTTTTTGCCCTTGGCTTTCACCCAGTCGAGTTCGCGGCAGATGAACCGTTCTTTGATCATTTCGCGAGTTCGTTCTCCGACCAGGAAGTCGACGTGATACTGCTTGGTCAAACCCTCGATTCTGGAGGCGAGATTCACGTTATCGCCGATCACGGTGTAATCGAGGCGTTTCTCGCTCCCGATGTTGCCGACGATCACGCGGCCGGTGTTGATTCCGATTCCGATATTGAGTTGCACGTCTTTCAAGCCCGCATCGGCATCGCTCTCGGCGAGCTCTTTTTTCAATATGGCAAGCTGTTTGCGCATTTCAAAGGCGCAGGCCACGGATTTGACCGCATGCTCCTTGTCCTCGAGCGGGGCGCCCCAGAACGCCATGATGGCGTCGCCGATGAATTTATCCAGGGTGCCATCTTTTTCGAAAATCACGTTTGTCATCCGTCCCAGATATTTGTTCAGCACCTCGACGACAATGGGTGCCCGGAACCTTTCAGAGAGCGTCGTGAAACCGCGAATGTCCGAAAAAAGAACCGAGAGTTCCTGATCCCGCCCGACTTCAGCCTGCGGGTTGATGCCGTTGGCGACGAGATGCGCCGCGACCGAAGGGGAGAGATACTTCGAAAGCGCTCCCTGCATTTTTTTTCGATCGCGAGCCTCGATGAAGCTCATATAAGCAAATCCGTGAAGGATGGCGGCAAGCCCGCCGAGAGTGGGGGCGGCGAGCGGGATGTGAAGGCTTTGCTGCTGAAACGCCCAGATCCCAAACACCCAGTACGCGGCGAGAAGAAGCATCGGGAGTACGAGTTTCAAGGCGATATGGCTCAGAAAAAGCCCGAAGTAGTAAAAGGCAAAAACCGCGAGAGCCGTGATGACCAGGGACGCGGAGGAGGGGAGTGTGCGCAGAAAGTCGCCCTTCAACATATTCGAAATCGCGGTCGCGTGCAGAAGTACGCCCGGGTAGGACGATGCGACGGGCGTGACCTTGAGGTCGGCAAGACCGGTGGCGCTCGCTCCGACGAGGAGGAGTTTGTTTTCGAGCGAGAGCGGGTTGACTGGGAGCTGCGCGGGGTCGGTGACTTCGCCTCGGGTGATTTTGATCTGGGAGTCGAGTGCCGACGCGATCCGGGTCATCGGCGTGGTTTTTTCTGAAGAGTAGAAATGAAGCCGGAGCCGTCCGTGAGAGTCGACCGGAATCCGCAAACCTCCCGGAGGCGTGCCCTCGGCTGTTATGATCAGGGCACCGTCGCGATAGAGAAGAACGGGGTCTTTATAAGTCGCGAGAACCGCCGCGAGCGAAAGAGTGGGCATCCATTGCTCGCCGTACCGGACCAGGAGAGGCACATGCCTGAATACTCCATCCGCGTCCGGATCGGTATTGACGGCGTGAATGCGCGGACTCTGGCTGTAAAGGGTCGCATTCGGGACCCGGTACTCGGTGAAATGGATGAACTGCGGAAAGCCAGCAAGCCCGGTAACGGAACGCTCATTCGAAACGGCAAAGCGGCGGGCGAAATCCGCGGGCAGGTTTTCCTGCTCTGTTCCCGGCGCGCCCGGTTCCATGAAAGCCATCGCATGCGAAACGACCTGCGCGTTAGCCGACGCTTGCGCCAACTGCGAGTCATCGTCGGTACCTTTTTGCGATTCCGAGAACTCGATATCGAAAAAGACGCCCTTGGGCTGACCCGTCGCCGCGAATTCGATGAATTCCTTATGCGCACGTCGCGGCCAAGGCCATCGCCCGTAGATCGGCTCGAGTACTTTCAAGGTGATTTCGTCGACGTCGAAGATCTGAACCTGATCTGACATTGCCGTCGAACGGTTGAAATGACGGTAACGCCAGTCGAGAGTGGCGTCTTCGAATCGTTCCATGGCTGAAAAGGCCTGAAATAGCGCGATAAACGAAATGATGAATAACCCTCCGATGAGGGCGGACTGAAGTTGACGTCGAGTTTTTTGGGTCATGAGAGAATATTGTATAGGGAGGTTTCGCGAGTTGTCTTCAAAGAGAAGCGAAGAGAGAGGTTTATGCGTCACGTCATAATTTCCTGTCGATTCGAAGCTGAGTCAGTCCGGGGCGTTCGGGGGATTTTCTTAATGATTACGTACGGACTATTTTCAGTTGAGAGCCGGGCCCGCGCGATTCCGAAAAAACTTTCAGCAGGCAAATTTTGACCGTTTACTTTTTTGCGCTCGGTCCAAATACTATTATCTTCTCTGTATCGAAACCTTCAGGGCCGCAATCATGTCGGGTCTTCTTTTCTTTTTTGGGCTCTTTTGGCGGGTGTACGGGGTTAAGAAAAACGATTTTTCGGTTATTTCAATTTGGAGGAAATTTAAAATGAGGAATGTAGTTGGAATAGGCGCGCTCCTCGCGAGCGCCTTCATCGCCGGCTGTGGTGGGGCAGCAACCACCGCGACCGACACAGTTGTACCGCCAGCGGCGACACCGTTGACCATCAGCGGAAGGCTCGCGAGCACGCGTTCCGAACCGGCCATAGCTTTTCTGGCTCGTGGCGCCGAGAGAACCGGCAGCACGGCCCGAATGTCGGCAGTCACCGTCGACGATCTTCTCGTCTCCTGCGTGACCTTCTCGGTCCCGCCCCTGGCCGGCACCGGAGGTGATGTCAATGCTTCTGGCGATTTCAACGTGCAGTTCGCCGCCGACGCCAAAGGCAAGAACTTCGGCTGTTTCGTCACGGCAGCTGACCCGGAATTCGAACCCATTCCGATGGTATTCATTGACCAAACGAAAAAAACTTTGAGCGGGACCGCCGCGAAGAGTTCCCGTCTGGCGGTTCAGGACAGCGTGGCCATGCCCGCGATCAGTCTTGACCTCGATGAAAGAACGGTTGAGGTGGACGTTGCCACGATCGAATCCGCCGCCGATAGCTCTCAGACCGGCAGCGACGTTCTCTCGGCCGCGACCGGGACGAAAATGGACTTTACGGGCGAGTATGTGGTTGCCGATCCGGTTGCTGAAGGCATCACCCCTCCGACCGGGTACAGGGGGCCTTTCACCTACGCTGAGCTGATCACCGATGAAGGCAAGGGCGGCCCGATGAAGGGTATGCACCTTTACTTTCAGCGCTTTGCCGCGAAGAAGTTCGCACCGACCAATGCGGCAGCGTGTGCCACGGCTCAAGAAACCGAACATGATGCGCCGACTCTGCTTGCTGGCGCGTGTACCGGAGCGACAACAACGGATGATGTGTTCGGCATCGCCCTCTGGGGTCCGGACATGGACAGCCTGTTCACGGGTGGACTGCCGACGGAAGCGGAATTCAACGCCGCATTGGCGGGCGCGATCGCGCGTGATTCTGCCAACACCTGTAAGCGTAAGCTCGGGTTGACCGCGGTCGAAGGCAAAGTCTACGGTGGTGTCGACTTCACGACCGATCCTAATTATGACGCCAATACCGCCGGCGGCGAAGTTGAAGGTAAGTACTACGAAGGTGGCTTCCCATTCCCGACGACGCTCAATATGAGCGCTCATGCCGATAAAGCGAATGTCTTCGGTGATGGCAAATCGCTCAATAATACTGACGGTGATTTCATCTCTGCTCTGACGGAGGGGTGGAAGTTCGCGGAAGCGCAGCTGCGTTGGAGCAACCAGAACTGCATGACGGCGTCGATCACCTTGGGGACGAGGAGCTTCCCGGTTTGGCGTTGCTGGGGCAAGTATTCGGCGGAACATCGGCCGGATGCCGGCGGTGGCGTTCCTGATTTCTCCGCGATTGCAGCCAAGAACGCCTATCGTGATTCACTCGGCGGTGGCTGTTATATCGTTGCGACCAATGAGCCGATCAACTTCGGCAATTGGACGGATTTCTGGAGCGACACGGGGAGTGGTTTCCCTGCGTACACCAATCTCACTCAGTTTGGTGGCGTTAATCTCCCGGCCGGCTTCATGGGAGGCAAGTACGTGAAGACAGCCTTTATGCCGAACTCGATTCAAGGCGGTGGGGCTGGAACGAACTTGTTGACCGAAGCGGCCGACATTGCCTGCGAGAACTTCGAAGGGTTCTTCATGGCGAATGCCACTCCGGTCACTCCGCCGGCTGACTCGCACTGGGCTGGCGACTATTGGCACTTCCAGTACGACAGTGCTGGTGGAATGGGCACGAAATGCAGTGCCTTGGCGAGTGACACTGATGCGGAGAAGCTCCAGCAGCTTCGCTGCTATGCCGATGCCTATTGGGATCCTTCGCGGTACCTGACAGGTTGTAAGAGAGGTGTTGACTTCAACTTCAACGCCCAGAATCCTTGGGACTTCCTCCAGGAAAACGGTCCGACAAGGGCCAGTTCTCAGTTCATCTTTGAGATGTTCAACTACACCGCAAATGATGCCGGGAACTTCACGACCCAGGAGGTCTATACGCGTGGCTTCGAGACAAAAGACGCCGCGGGTATGTTCAAGTGGATCAACTGCCGAGTTCGGGAAAACCTCTCGATTTCCGTAACGGCCGTGAACGGCAACGCGAACAAGCTCTTGGCTGACTTTACGTCCGTCACCAGCTTGGTCGATACGTTCAACGGCGCCTGCGTCGCTGAAGCCGACAAGGGCCTGGATGGGCAGTTGCAAACAGGTACTCTGAAGATGATGTTTGTGTTGAACAAACAGCCGTAGTCTTCGTCTGAGTTCCTCCAGGAACTCAGATTCTATTTGAGACGCTTCAGCCGGGGAGACTTGGCTGGAGCGTTTTTTTTTTGTAAGCTGGTGCGAAAGAGGATCGAACATGCTGAAACAGTTCAAGCGCACTTGGGTTCTTGTGAGTGTGGTCGTTTTTGGAGTGGCTGCCGCGTGTGCAACGTGGTGGGTGGTCAAAAACAAGAACGATCAAGCCGCCTTGGCGGCGAAGGGAACCCAGCAGGGTGGAAGCCGGCTTTTCAGCCCGCGGAGCGTCCCTTTCACGCCCGTCCGCGGTTTGTCGCCGCAAGAGGCGCCCCTGATCGCGAAGGATTGCGAAAAGGGCAATCAGGAAGCCTGCGCGAGGCTGCAGGCGTTTACGATGGGATTTTCGAACTTCGCGGTCCAGCAGCAGAGCCAGAGTCGCAAAATGCTCGAGACTCTCTGCAAAAACAATAAACCGGACGCTTGCAAGGCTCTCGCTACGCTCAATCGCCAGGCAGGGCAGGGGAAGGCGCCGCCCGCCGCGAATTGATTCGTTATAAGAATTCCTTGAGCTCGCGAAAAACTTCCTGAACCGAAGAGGACGACAGTTTCGCGCTGCTTTGCCAGGTCTTGAGCTTGCGATCGACTTGAAGCAGGCGTGCGTTCCCCTCGCGGGTGACAGAGAGGAGTTTTCGTCTCGCATCGAGCGGGTCCTTGGCTACGACGATCAGGCCTTTTTTCTGTAGCCGCTTGATGCTTTGAGTAAGAGAACTCGCCTGGATTCCCAATAAGTCGGCGAGATCCAACGCCGAAATCGTGGGATGATCGACGAGGCATTTCAGAAGCGACCATTGAGTGAGGCTCATCCCCGTATCGCGTTCAAGCTTCTGGTTCACATGCTGAATCCTGATACCCAATTGAAGAATCGAAAGAAAGTGAGTGCTTTCAGACATGCTCGCTCACTCCTCCACGCCATGAAAACGCAAAATCAACCGAAGTAGCTCGTTGATCTCGGATTGCCGGCGCAAGTAGTACCTGGCCTGTGATTTCTTGCTCCTGCCGATCCTGACAGTCATGAGTCGGTTTTCGTTAATCGAAAAAACGTCCTCATCCGTGTGATCGTCGCCGATATAAAAGCCAAACCTCGCTTTTGAATGGACGATCACCCGGTTCAGTGCCAGGCCCTTATGGGGACCTCGGGCCGGAACGACGTTGAAAACAAGCTTTCCCGGAATGATTTTGGCGTGCTCGTCGATCGATTGCAGAATTTCGGTGATGTTCTCGCGCGCAAGTTTCTTTGCCCTCGAGTTTCGGTAATGAATCGCGAGGGAAAAGCCTTTGTCTTCGAGCATAATGCCCGGGTCGGGGTTTTCTTTGAGCCAGGGGTTCAGAACCGCCTTCCAGGCGTTACACATCTCATGGAGTTCGCGAATGGCGGAGGCTCCAGGAAGCCCTTCAAGGCCGTGATTGCCGACCAGGTATTTTGCTCCGGGAGGAATCCTGGGTTGAAGATCTCTGAGGCTACGGCCCGAAATGACGGCGGTCGGAACCGTCGCGCTGACCCTCTTGAACAGGGACTCGGTTTCGGAGGACATTTTCGCGGTATCAGGTTTTGCCACGATCGGCGCCAGTGTGCCGTCGAAGTCAAAGGCGTAGAGTGTTTCCGTGAAACAAAGTGATTCGAGTATTTGGATATTTGCGCGTGAAAAAAGATATTCCACGGTCATCGTTCCTTCGCGAAGTAGGCTAATCCGCTTTTTCGGATTTTGTCGAGAAATCGATTTTGCTGCCTGATTCGTGCGGCGTCAATGAGCATTCGTCCGGCCCATCTGAAAACGTTGAATTCCTGAAGAAGCCCTCGCATGCTCCGCATCCGGTCGCGTTGTTCCCGGTCAGGCATGTTCAGGGCGTCGGCCAGGGCGTGCGCGCACTGGTCGATATTATACGGGTTCACGATTACCGCTTCCGGGAGTTCCCGAGACGCTCCCGCGAATTGGCTCAGGATCAGGACGCCTTTTTCGTCATCACGCGCCGAAACGAACTCCTTCGCGACGAGGTTCATTCCGTCATGAAGGCTGCTGACAATGCAAACGTCCGCCGCCCGAAAGTATTCGAAGATCTGCTCTGGTCCGTGATGTTCGGCTTTGAGAATGATCGGTTGCCAGCTCGACGTCGCGAATCGCTGATTGATTCGCGTGACCAGCGCCCGGACGTCGTTTTCGAAATGTTGGTACTGCAGAATCGAGGAACGGGTGGGAGCCCCGATCTGAATGAACGTGAACTTCCCGATCCATTCCGGAAAAAGCTCGAAAAGCCTTTCAACCGTCACTAACCGTTCCAGGATGCCTTTCGTATAATCGAGCCGATCGACGCCGATTCCGAGTTTGCAGTCAGGTGTGACGTTATTGGATTGCCGCACCGAGGCTCGACATTCCGGTACGGGCTTTTGCCCTTTGAGCCAGCGCGAAGGCCACTCGATCGAGATCGGATAGGCATTGACGGCGGTGAACTTCTTATCCAGCGAGATCGTCGACGTCTCGCGGTCAATGCGGCATTCCATGAAGCGATCGACAGAGTCCAGAAAATTGTTGCAATGAAATCGCGTATGGAACCCGAGAATACTGCTCCCGAGCATTCCTTCCAGGATTTCCTCGCGCCAGGGGCAGATTCCGAAAGCTTCGGGGTTGGGCCATGGAATATGCCAGAATGAGATGATCGTGGCCTCGGGCAGTTTCTCCCGGATCATTCGGGGCAGGAGGGCAAAGTGGTAATCCTGGACCAGGACGACTGGGTCTTCGGTTTTCGCCTCGCTCACCACGGCATCCGCGAACTTGCGGTTCACCTCGACATATTGCTGCCAGTCGGCGGTCCGGAAGATGGGGCGAGTGTGCGCGATATGGCAGACCGGCCAGAGTCCCTCGTTCGCGAAGCCGTAGTAGTAACCTTGCTCTTGTTCCCGCGTGAGCCAGACGCGGCGAATTCGGTAGGCGGGGTTCTGAGGTGGCACCATGATGTGATCGTTCTGATCGACGACCTCTTTATCGGCGGTGCCACTGCCATGGGCGATCCACGTCCCGGAGCAGGCTCGCATAATCGGTTCAAGGGCGGTCACCAGGCCGCTCGCGGGCACCTGGACGACGACTTTCCCTTCTTTGTGGTTATGAATGTACGGCTCCCGATTGGAAACGATCAGAACTTCGTCCCCGGCGAGTTCGTTGTGAAGGAGCTCCTTCAAAGCTCGGGGCGTCCAGGTGGTATTCAGTTCATCGCGGATTTTTCTATCGCGCTCCAGGTCGCGTACGAGGGCACGCACGTCCTTCAGAATCGGCTTGAGTTCGGGCGGGTGAGAAAATGGCCGTACCAGTCCCTCTCCTTTCAGCATGGCGCGTATCCCGGAGATCCAACCTTTCCAACTGAGCTGAGCGATGAAGACGGTCACCAGGGACACGACTGCGCCGAGTATGAGGAAAAGGTAAAAGATATACTGTTTTGTCAATTCGCTGCGTCTTTCGACGAAGCTCATGTCGTGAATGATGACGAGTTTGCCCGTGTCTGCTAGGCCCTCTTTGAGCGGTCGAAACGATACATGCACCGCGCCCTTTTTCAGTCCGACGACCTCGGGGGGCGAGGCGTCGTGACACTTGATAAAATCAGGGAAGGTCTGGGTCTGGTACAGCATTTTATTCTCACCGTCGCAGTAACCCAGGGCAAAAAGCCGCTCATCTTTTGTAAATCGCTCGAATAGCGTTTTGATTTTCGCGGCTTCCTTATTTTCGATCAATACCGCCAGAGGCTCCTGGATAGTCGTACTGATCAACTGCGCGCGGATATCGAGATCTCGGATGAACCACTTGTTGGTCAGCTCATCGGCGAGAGGAACGAGTCCGTAGGCCATGAGAGTCAAAATAGTGGCGAGAGGAACGATGAACCGCAGCGAAAGTCTCATTCGCCAAGCATAAATTACCTTGATACCATAGTAAAATATGTTCGATAAATCCTGGGGTCTTTTGCTTTCGCTTCTCGACCGGTTAATCAAACTCCTGTCCGGCTGCGCGGATCCGAGAAGTCATCTTCCCAAGGCGACGAGTGACCGCACCATGCGGGAGTACTTGGAACAGCAGGAACGCTATCGGAAGCATGGCCCTGTCTAGCCTGAACGCGCCAATACTTCCGGCTTCTAAAGGGCGGGGTACGAGCCGGCCGCCTTATTTCGTCTCAGGCGTGGAGCCTGTCTCGTTCTTTTGGTCCATGGGGCCGCCCATGGGACCACCCATCGGGCCGTGGCCGCGCATACCTCGGTGCATTTTCCCGTTCATTCGGCCCATGCGTCCCATTGCGGGGCATGCCGTCTTGTCCTTCCGGCAGGTTTCCATCATCTCTTTGCGGCAGTCCTGAACGGACTTGTCCGAGCGTAAGCAAGCGGCCATTTTTTCATGGTTTTTGGCCATTTTTTCGCGAACTTCCGCACTCGGAGGAGCCTCTTCTTTGGAAGGGGCGGGTTTATCCGCAGCGAAGGCGGGGCTGCTGAGTAATAAGGTTGCGAGAAGCAATTGTGTAAGAGCCATGGGATTCTCCTTTTTAGGTTCGGACTGTTTCCAGGTGTAGCATTGAACGCGAGTTGACATCAAGGCCGGCTGGCGTTAGCTATGTGCAAAAACATACCAATCATACTGAGGGGGATCAGTGGAAGACTCAAAGAATGCGGATTATCTTGAGAGATTCTATTTAAAATACGGTTTTGGAACGCGGTGCATTCATGCCGGCGAACACGTCGGGCAACCTCAGGCTGCGACGCATACCGGCGCGATCTATCAAACTTCGACCTTTGTTTTCAAGAATGCCGAAGAAGGCGCGGACATTTTTTCAGGTAAGAAGGACGGCTATTCCTATTCCCGAATGGGCAATCCAACGGTGAAACTGCTCGAAGCGAAAATGAATTCGCTCGAAGGCGCCGAAATCAAGAAGCTGAATCCGGATCTTCGCGTCTCTACTCAGGCGTTTTCGTCCGGCATGGGCGCGATTTCTTCCACGTTGATGGCCTTGGCGAGTCAAGGCGACACGATCATTCTTGGCGATGTTCTCTACGCCGCGACCGACCACCTCGCGTTCAACGTGCTGAACCGCTTCGGGATCAACTCGGTTACGGTGAATCCCGCGGATCTGGACGCTTTCGAAAGATGTTTGAAGCAGAACCCGAAAGCAAAAGCCTGCCTCATAGAAACGCCGACGAACCCTCTCTTATCGGTCTATGATATCAAGGCGATCTCGAAGCTCATTAAATCGATCAATCCGTCGATCAAGCTCGTCGTCGACAACACGTTTGCCACTCCTTATTTGCAGCGGCCGCTCGAACTCGGCGCGGACGTCGTCGTCCATTCGACGACTAAGTATATCTGCGGCCACGGAACGGTGGTGGGCGGATTGGTGACGACACATTCCGAAGAGGTCAAGACCTCGCTTTATACGGTTTTGAAGGACGTCGGTGCCAATCCGAGTCCTTTTGATACCTGGCTCGTGAACCTCGGGTTGAAGACTCTGCCGTTGAGAATGGAAAAGCACTGCGATAATGCGATGAAAATCGCACAGTATCTTGAACGGCACCCAAAAGTGAAGCAGGTCAATTACCCCGGCCTTGAAAGCAGTCCGTACTATGCGCTGGCGAAAAAGCAGATGAAGCGTCCTGGAGGGATGATCTCGTTTGAACTCAAGGGGGGACTGGATGCGGGTCGAAAGATGATGGATAGTATCCACCTGTTTTCGCTGGCCGTATCCCTGGGTTCCGTCGATTCATTGATTCAGCATCCGGCGTCGATGACCCATGCCTCTGTTCCGCGTGATAAGCGCGTGGCCAGCGGGATCACGGACGGCTTGGTTCGCATGTCCGTAGGCGTTGAGGATTGCGAGGATCTGTTGAGCGCCTTGGAAGACTGCCTCGGTAAATTATAAACGGGGCCTTCGTTTTCGCTGAGGTTGTCTGGCGCGTGTCCAGAGCTGCCCCCAGAGCTGTCCAATAAAGTGGAGCGCAATCCCGGCCGCAAAGCCGACGGTCAGGTTGCGCGAGACGACGCCGGTCACTGCCGTCACGAGGGCGACCGTTAGTGGAAACCAGTCCGCGAGCCAGTTCGGGGACCAGTCCGTGGGAATGATATCCCGGACGAGCGTGGCATGAAGAACGCCCACTGACATAAGAAGTACGCCCAGGATTCCGATCGGAAACGCGGAGATCACGTTCAGCGCCGATTCCCCGAACAGGAGCGCGGTCACAACGAGAAAAGCGCCGATGATGTACCCGGATCGCTCACTCCTCGCTCCAAACTTGGCGTGTGCGGTCAGGCCTCCCGAGCCATGGCACATCGGAACGCCGCCGAGAACTCCGGTCACGATATTCGCGATTCCCATGCTGAGCGGGATCGACTTTAGATTCAGGCGCGCCGCGCTTGCGCCATAAAGAGTCTTGGCGGTCGCCTCCGTCGCGACGATCGCATTGCCGAAGGTGAGCGCGATTTGCGGGATCACGAGCACCACAAAGCCCGTCCATAAATCAGCGGGTGAGGGGAGCGCGGGTACAAACGAAACGGGGCCGAAAGCGCTGACGTGTACCCGTTGAATTGAAAGGACCAGGCCGAGTACCAAAACGGGAATGAGTGGTGGAACGGCTTTTCGAAAAAAATAGGTGAACCCAAGGAGCGCCAAGGCCAGCAGCGCGACCTGAAGGTCGTCTGTGATCATTCCCCAGGAGGTGCGGATCAAAATCATTCCTAGCCCCAATTGAATGCCGCGAATCACCGAAGTCGGAAAGAGGGCACCTAGCTTGAAACTCCACCTGGTCAGGGCCAAGGTGATCAGGAGCGCTCCCATGACACAGCCCGCGGCGTGAATGGTTCCGACGCCGATCCCGGAGGCGATCGCGATGGCGGCCATCGCCTTGAGCGGCTGTACTGGCATGGTGATTCGAAAGTAGCAGGCCGAGCCGATGTAAAAGAGCCCTGCGGCGAGGAAGAGCGCAGTCGGGTTAAACCCGTTTTTGGCGATGAGCGGAATAGCCAGGGGGAACAGCACGCCAATATCCGCGAAGGCTCCCGACAAATCCCAGAGCCAGGCGGACAGCTTCCGCGTATTTGCCGGAATAGCCATTACACTCCGCATATTCATAGAGCATGATTGTACGATTTTGGCGCAATTCGCAAGCTGAACGGCGACACCTTTGCAGCTCTGTTTCGTAATCGAGCCATTGGAGGTTTGACATGAATAGAGCTTCAGCCGTGCTGCTTATTCTCTTTTCCTTGCTGCCAGCCGCTTGCGGTTCCGAGTCGAGCGAGCCGCGCCTCGCGGCCGTGGCGCCAAATGAATTTCCGAGACCAGGCGTTGATCCGGTCCAAACAGACGCGGGAGGTGTCCCGGTAAACGCCGCAACAGCGCAGCGCATTTTCAGCCGGGGAGGAAAGACATACGTTCCTGCGGATTTATCGCGCGTCGAGCTCGACCTTGTGATCGATAATTCAACCCAGGAAACGATTGGGACGGCACGAATCATCTTTACCGTTCCTCAAGAAGGCTATCCCTACCTCCTGCTCAATGCCCCGGTGATTTCGTCTTCGCTCGATGGGGCGACGATTTCGTCGACATTGGTTTCGGATTTCGAGGATCGAAATTCATTGCTTTCGCTGGATCAGGCAGCTTCACCGGGCCGCGAGCACATTCTCGAGATTTCCTATTCCCTGGGCACTGAAGAGGTGGGCTACCGGAGCGGGGGCGTCGGGCTGGTTACCGCGATGGCCGATATTTCCAGCGGGAACTTTTTTGAAGACTATGGACCCGCATCCTTCGAGGATGATCAATTCAAACTTACCTTGGACTTGAGTCTCAAAGGAGTGTCAAATCCACATCGGGTATTCACCAACGGCGCTCTCACCAATTTGGGTTCTTTCAGCTGGCGGATTGAATTTCCTGAGTATTACAATTCGTCTTCGTTCTATTTACATGTCACCGATAAGACGTTCACGATCCGCGAGTTGAGCTATCGCGGTCTGACAAAAACGATTCCGATCACGGTCTATTCGGAGGATTCTTCGGGCGCGGTCAGTGCCGCGGCGGAACTCCCGGGTCTGTTCGCGGAACTGGAACGAGATTACGGGCCGTTTCTTCACGACCGATTCGTTGCTTATATTTCCGGTTCCGGGGGAATGGAACATGCGGGAGCGACGATCACGAGCGTGTCCGCGCTTGGCCATGAGCTGCTCCATTCCTGGTTCGGGCGGGGAGTGATGCCGGTGGGGGGGCGCGCGGGGTGGATCGACGAGGCGGTGGCGAGCTGGCGGGATTACGATTATTTCAGGAGCCCCGTGCCCTCAAATCGGGTTTCGGTGAGGCTGGACAATGAATCCATTTTTGAGCGTTTCACGCCTTTCGCAGCCTACGCGAGCGGGCGATCCCTGATGAGCGAGCTCGATTCGATGTTTCTGTCGAGTACGGGGGGCATGAAGCCGCTTCTCGCGGGCTTCTTCGAGGCTTATCGAGGTCGGGTCATTGGAACCGCTGAATTGGAAGCCTACCTTGAGGCCGCAACAGGAACGGATCTCGGTCCCATTTTTCAGGAATACGTCTATGGATCGCAGGCGGCCGGAAAGTTGCCCGGAACGGAGGAGCCAGGTACCGAGGATCGTGGCAGGCATCCGCCCGCGTTGACTCAGGAGGACATCGAGGCGCTGAGGTGAAAACGCCCCGATTCGTACAGCAATAATTCCTCTTCCGCGCCGGCTTCTTCCTCAGGTCCGCTGATGTAGCACATGCTCCAAGGCGTATATGCGAACGGATTACAAAGGCTGAGGGTTATTTCCTCGGGCGTGACGGTAATGCGGGAGAGCCACTCCTGTATCGTCTGAGCCCGGTCGGGGTTGACCGTGGGATCAAGGACGAATATCTGCCCTTCCGCCGCAACGACCGGGGCAAGGTGATACCACCAGTTTGCGACTTGGTCGTCTTTTGAAACAGAAAGGGGGCCGAAAGCAAACAGCCTTGCCGGGCGGCGAAATCCAGCTTTTTCCAGCGCCTCCGAGGCAATCGCCGCGCGTGGCGAACACGCGTCTTCGATAAAATCCCACGGGATGCGACGAAAACCTGCTCCGTTGCGGATGATTTTATCATCGCGGATCATTCGAAAGCCCTGTTCAACGGCTGCTACAGTCTGCCATTCGGGAAGCAAGCCGGGTTTGAATTTCTCAAGAGGCTGGCCCATGTCCATTGCCGTCATTACGGAAGGATCAACGGACGAAGCGTTTCGGTTGGCGCCCCGGGAGCTATTGATCTTACCGGTCACTTCGCGATCGTAGACGCTGACAAACTCGAACTCGCCCTCCTCTTCAAAGGTGCGCGTGAACACTTCTCCCGGCTTGATACGGCCCGAATCCCACAAACCGATCGGAGAAGTGACGGAATGATTCTTTTTATCCATATTGACCCAAAGGATCTGTGTTCCGGGGCGAATGGAGACTTCGGTCCTGCCGGGCGCGATGATAATCGTGGTCGTGGACAGGGCCTCTTGATCGCGGGTCTGACTCGTCCCGTTGACGACGTGCGCGTCGTCAGCACAGCCTAAAATGCCGGAAATTAGAAGTAGAAGCAGTGTTCCTATTTTGCCGGGCAGCGCGCATTGCATACCGGACTTTCATCAATTTTCATACCGGCCGCCCGGGATTCTTATTCCGGACGGCTTATGGTACTTCTTTATCGGGCATGTCTTCGATTGAATATTTGATTTTGGGAGGCGCGATCCTCCTCTTTTTCAGCGTGATTGCGAGCAAGGCATCCGGGAAGCTCGGTATTCCCGCATTGTTGCTCTTTCTCGCGGTCGGCATGCTCGCCGGGTCTGACGGAATCGGAAAGATCTATTTTGACGACCCGTATCTCGCGGAGGGGCTTGGAACGGTTGCACTCGCGTTCATCCTGTTCTCCGGGGGGTTGAACACGGAATGGAGTGAGGTTCGTCCCGTAATCGGTAGCGGCATTCTTTTGTCCACGATCGGTGTGCTCGTAACGTGCATTCTGACCGGGGCGTTTGCGACTGTGGTGCTTCAGCTATCGCTTTTGGAAGGGCTCCTGCTGGGCGCGATCATGTCTTCGACGGATGCCGCCGCGGTTTTTTCTGTTTTGCGGTCCAAGAGAGTCAGTCTTAAAGGTGAGATCAAGCCACTCCTTGAACTGGAATCGGGCAGTAATGACCCGATGGCCGTGTTTCTCACCGTCGGGTTGCTGCTTTTACTGGGGCAGCAGGAAGTTTCAAAATTCAGCCTTATCCCGATGTTCTTTCAACAGATGATTCTCGGGACCTTGCTCGGATTTTTCTTGAGCAAGGGTATCAAGCGACTCTTGAACGGTATCAGGCTGGAGTATGACGGGCTTTACCCGGTTTTCACGATCTCATGCGTGCTCATTGTTTTCAGTCTGACGCAAGTACTCGGGGGTAATGGCTTCCTTGCGGTGTATGTCTCCGGGTTGATCTTGGGACGGGAGAACTTCGTCCATAAGAGAAGTCTGACCCTTTTTCATGACGGGCTTGCCTGGCTCATGCAGATATCGATGTTCCTGACGCTCGGCTTGCTCGTATTTCCGTCCAGGCTCCCGGCGGTAATGGTTCCCGGCTTGGCTATTTCCGCTTTCCTTATTTTCGTGGGGCGTCCCGCAGGCGTGTTTCTCACCCTGATCGGCTCACGATATCAGTTTCGAGAGAAACTCATGGTGTCCTGGGTCGGTCTTCGGGGTGCCGTGCCCATTATTCTCGCGACGTATCCTCTGCTTGCAGGAATCGCGAAAGCCGATACCATTTTCCACATCGTCTTTTTTATTGTTCTGACGTCAACACTTCTGCAAGGCACTTCTATTCCCTATGTCGCGAAATGGCTTGGCGTTGATGCCCCGCTGAAGGAGAAGTTCAGATATCCATTGCAATATGTTCCCGCGGCGGACGTCAAGAATGATCTCGTCGAACTTGAAATCGGCCCGAACTCACCCGTGATCGGCAAAACGATCATCGAAGTGGCGATCCCGAAGGACGCTCTCATCGTACTTCTGCAAAGGAAAGGCGATGTCTTCGTACCGCGCGGCGGGACCCGATTTGAAGCGAATGACACGATTCTGGTGCTATCGGAAAAGTCGGCACTGGAGCAGGTGAGAAGAATAGTGTCTGGTGGGAATTAGTTTTTTTGGCTCATCGGTTTGCATTTGCCAAAGTTGTATGTACGATGAATTGAGGGCAGCTTTGTCCCTTTCGAGGATGTCGTGCGATCTACTTTCAGCCTTTTCGGATCGATCATGTTTTTTTGTGCGGTTGTTTTGTTCAGCGCCCCCGTCTTCGCGGGAGCCTTTTACGGAAAAGTTACGGTGCTTAGCATCGGTTTGAAGCAGATGGAAATACAGATGGGCGCGATGAGGTGCTCTATTCGAAAGGGCACCCCGGGAGCAGAACGGATCTGGAAGAGTCTCTCAACAGCGGAGGCTCAGACCAGAGGGATAAAAATGGGGATTTCATCGCAAATTTTAAAGAACTGTCGCAACGCCTTAAGCGAGGGGAAGGTAAAATGACTCGAATACTTTTTATGGGTTTTGCTTTGGCTTTCTACGGATCAAATGCGTTCGCCTGCATCGGTGGCGTGGAAACCACGATCACGTCTTACGAAAGCACGCCGGATGGCTACAATCTTCTTTTGAGTCACGGCAAGAATAGTTTTGTCGTTCGAGGGTCGGACGGCGCTTTCATCATGCTGAACAACATTTTTGGCGGAAAAAGCGAAGATTATAACAGGGGAGCGAAGAAGGACGGGTTCATGCACGGGTGGAGCGAGGAAACCTGTAAACCCGGGAAGGCCCGGGAAAGCACGATTATTTTGAACGGCCCCGAAGCCGCGCTTTTTTCAGAATCCGTGGGAAAAATAAAAAAGGTTCTGACTGCGGAAGCGAATAAATCAGATTCAAAGCTTTTGACCGCCTCGGCCAAGCAACTGGGAGATATTGTCGATCGCCCGATCGAGCAGGCGAAATCGGGCGCGATTTCGTTCCCACTTTCCGAATGGTGCAAGCTCGGACAATGGCAAGGGAAGCTTCTTAAGATCGATGAAGAGCAGGTCTACGCATTCGAGTATGTTCCGGTCAAACAAGGAGAAAACTGGAAAGATGTCGGGTCGGACCCGAAGGTCAGGGGCTATCTTGTTCCGGACAGATCCGGTGTTGACAGTGGTTCTTCGCCGGAAATGAAAGCGTTTGAAGATGATTACGAAGCGATCGCAGAAAAAATGGCCTCTCCGCCTGATCAGGTCAGAACACGCGGCAGTTGTAATGCGAGCTTCGGAAAATTCGCGGTCATTCAGATTCCGAGAGGAGAGCCCGCCGAGAGCTCAGCAAGGCCCGCAAGGAACGCTGAGTCAGCCAAGTAAAGCTCGAGGATCTGATAACAACCCGAGTCACTGATGCCCTCTTGATTCTCCCAGTCGAGGCACAAGACACGCATTGCAGAGTTCTCTCTTGAGGACTCATATGACGAATAAATCGGAAAATAATTACATTCGGCGGTTTTCTGATCTTGGTTTGAACGACGTGTCGATTGTCGGCGGCAAAAACGCATCTTTGGGGGAGATGATCCGCGAACTGACGTCGAAAGGGATTCGTATTCCTGACGGGTTCGCCATAACAGCGGAGGCGTACTGGCATTTTTTGAAAATCGAGGGATTGGAACCAGCCATTCGCCGTGAACTTGGGCGGGGCGATCGCGAGCGCGGTTCGCGTATTCGACACCTTATGCTCGGAGCGCATCTTCCGGCGGATTTGTCGGAGCAAATTGTCGCTGGCTATCATGCGCTTTGCCAGGAAAGCGGGGCCGACGCGTTGGATGTTGCTGTTCGGAGCAGCGCGACAGCCGAAGATCTGCCGCAGGCCAGCTTTGCCGGACAGCAGGAGACCTATCTCAATGTGCAGGGGGCTTCTTCGCTCCTTGAGTCCTGTCGACGATGTTTCGCATCGTTGTTTACGGATCGTGCCCTGTCCTACCGTGAAGAGATGGGGTTTGATCACATGAAGGTGGGGCTTTCGGTTGGTGTACAGCGGATGATCCGCTCGGATCTTGCCTCGGCGGGTGTGATGTTTTCAATCGATACTGAAACGGGGTTTAAGAACGCCGTTCTCATTAATTCGTCCTATGGTCTTGGAGAAAACGTGGTTCAAGGTTCCGTGAACCCGGATGAATACATCGTTTTTAAGCCGACTCTAAAGGAAGGGTTCCGCCCAATTCTTCAGAAGCGATTGGGTACCAAGGAATTCAAGCTCGTCTATGACAACGGTGGAGCGAGAATGGTGAAGAATGTTCCTGTTCCCCAAGATGAGCGAAAGAAGTTCGCGAGTAGCGATGGAGAGATTCTGACGTTAGCGAAATGGGCTTTGTTGATTGAAGATCACTACAGCCATTTTCGAGGCCACTTCACGCCTATGGACATGGAATGGGCCAAAGATGGCAAAACAGGGGAACTCTTCATTTTACAGGCCCGCTCTGAAACGGTTCAATCAAGAAAGAATCTGGAAATGCTGGATTCCTTCAGTCTGAAAGCTAAAGGCGAAGTTCTCGTGACGGGCAGCAGTATTGGAGAAAAGATCGCACAAGGCGTCATTCGGGTGATTCGTTCAACTGAGCACCTGGAACTCCTTAAAGAGGGTGAAATCCTCGTTACCGATAAAACAGATCCCGACTGGGAGCCTGTCATGAAACGGGCCTCCGCTATCATCACCAATCGTGGCGGAAGAACCTGTCATGCCGCGATCGTCGCGCGAGAGCTTGGCATTCCCGCGATAGTTGGGACCGAGCGGGGAACAGAAATATTGAAAAACGGGATGCGTGTAACTGTTTCCTGTGCTGAAGGTGCGCAAGGATTTGTTTACCGCGGAAGTCTTCCCTTTGTGAGGAAGTCAGAGCAACTCTCAAATGATCGACGGCCGAATACCCGAATCATGATGAATGTGGCTGATCCAGGCGAGGCGTTTCGCTTGTCCATGATTCCGAATGACGGCGTTGGTTTGGCGCGCCTGGAATTCATTATCGGCAACACGATCGGAGTTCATCCAATGGCACTCCTTCGGTTTGATGAGTTGAGGGATACAGAAGCGAAAGCAAAAATTGAGGATCTTACGGCTCTTTACGCAAGTAAGCCTCAGTTTTTTATCGAAAAGCTTGCCGAAGGTGTCGGTATGATCGGGGCGGCCTTCCATCCGAAGGACGTCATCGTCCGGTTAAGTGACTTTAAGACGAATGAATACGCGCACCTGCTCGGCGGCACCCAGTTCGAACCCGCCGAAGAAAATCCGATGCTCGGTTTCAGGGGAGCGAGTCGCTATTACCATTCCCGATATCGCGAAGGTTTTGCGCTGGAGTGCATGGCCATAAAAAAGGTCCGGGATGATATGGGTTTGAGAAATATAAAGCTGATGATTCCATTTTGCCGAACGGTTGATGAGGGGCGGCGGGTAGTCGAAGAAATGAAGAAGTACGGGTTGAATCGCGGCAAAAACGGCTTGGAAATTTATGTCATGTGCGAGATTCCCAGCAATGTTCTTCTCGCTGAAAGTTTTGCGGAAATATTTGACGGGTTTTCAATAGGATCCAATGATCTCACTCAACTGATTTTGGGGGTGGATCGTGACTCAGAGGTTGTGGCGCCCATATTCGATGAACGAAATCAGGCTGTCCAATGGATGATCGGTCGAGTAATACGGGTGGCCAAGTCGAAAAAGAAAAAGATCGGCCTTTGTGGTCAAGCTCCCAGTGATTATCCGGAGTTTGCCAGGTTTCTTGTTCGTTGCGGCATCGACAGCATTTCCCTCAATCCCGACGCGGTAGTCAGGACTACGCAGATCGTACTTGACCAAGAAGGCGAAATCTCACCCGATGAACGTGTCGCATGAGAGGTTAATCGATTTATGGCCAGGGTTGATGCGCGAGCGAAAGCTTCATTCATTTTCGGTTTCTGACACCTTGAAGGCTCTCCATAGCCACTCAGAGGGTCTAAATCATGAGGAGGTTCGCCGGCGACAAGCAGAGTTTGGCTTCAATGTCATCAAGGCGGTGCGTAGGCTTGGTTTCATCCGTTTGCTCTTAGCGCAGTTCACACATTTTTTCGCAATCATATTGTGGTTGTCGGCTGCTCTCGCATTTTTTGCGGAGTGGCACCGTCCTCACGAGGGAATGTTCTAATCTGGCGATCGCCATTATCGCGGTGATCCTGGTGAACGGCGCGTTTTCGTTTTGGCAGGAGTTTCGGGCTGAACGGGCTTTGGAGGCGTTAAAGGGTCTCTTGCCTGAACAGGTGAGGTGTGTCCGTTCCGGAAATATGCTTCAGATTTCCGCGAGCGAACTGGTTCCTGGAGATATTCTCATTCTTCGCGAGGGCGACCGGGTGCCGGCGGATTGTCGAGTACTTAGTGCGAGTGGGTTCCTCGTTAGCATGGCATCGCTCACGGGAGAGTCATCGCCGCAGTTGCTCGTGGCTGATCCCGATCTCGAACAGACACCGTATCCTCATAATTTCGCCCCTTCGGGCACCACGGTGACTGCGGGGAACGCTCGCGTCGTGGTCACTGCAACGGGAATGCACACCGAATTCGGACGTGTCGCGCATTTGGCTCAAGCGACCGGTGATGCCATGTCGCCCCTCCAAAAGGAAATCGTCCGGTTGACGCGAAGAATCGCCATTCTCGCCACGCTGCTTGGGATTGTGTTTTTTACGATGGGACAGGGGAGTGGGTTGTCTATTTGGGTAAGCTTGGTTTTCGCGATCGGCATTATGGTCGCGAACGTTCCGGAGGTCGAGCTCTTCCTTTTCTCGAGGTGGTTCTTCTTTGTCATCAACTGACCGACGTCCGGGCGGGGGACCGTCACGAGCGGATGGGCGATCCCATGGAATTGGCCCTTCTGGAGCTCGCTCTTAAGAGTGGACTCTTCGAAAGCCGGTACCGAACTTTGGACAGGTTCTTGTTTGATCGTGAACGCCGGCGCGGGTCCGTTCTATGCCTCACTCGCGACGGGCCGCGGATCTACTGCAAAGGCGCTTCAGAATCGGTATTGCCGCTATGTGAGACGGTTTTGAACGTCGACCGGCTTGAAACTCCTTTAACCGAGGAGGAGAAACGCAAGATTGAGTATGAGGTCGAGAGCATGGCGCATGAAGGAATGCGAGTTCTCGCGTTCGCATTTCGTCCGGCTTGCGATTTGACCGAATCGAAGCATCTTTGGGAAAAGAACCTTGTCTTTTTAGGACTCGCCGCGATTCAGGACTCTCCTCGTCCGGAAGCACCCGAAGCGTTGAAGAAATGCAGCGCGTGGCTATGACTGGGGACGGGGTGAATGATGCGCCCGCACTTAGAGCGGCCGACGTGGGTATCGCGATGGGCGAAGGTGGTACCGAGGCAGCGCGAGAAGCTGCCGATCTTGTTCTTCTCGACGACAATTTCGCGACGATTGTAACCGCGATTGAGGAAGGTCGGGCAGTTTACGAAAATATGCGAAAGTTTCTCACGTATATTTTAACGTCAAATGTGCCCGAAATAGTTCCATATCTCGCATTTGTATTATTCAGAATTCCACTTCCGCTCACGATTCCGCAGATTCTCGCGATCGATGTTGGAACTGACTTGGTCCCGGCGCTAGGACTCGGGGCAGAAAGAGCAGACCCCGGGGTCATGAAGCGGCCGCCGAGAAATCGTGACGAGCGCTTATTGAACGCGAACATATTGGTTCGAAGTTACCTATACTTGGGTCTCTTCGAGGCTGCTGCCGGAATGACGGCCTATTTCTTCGTGTTGTCACAGGGGTCATGGTCATGGTCCCCGACAATCGTTGGAGTGTCGCAGGACGTTTGGGAGTACTCCCTGCTTCAGCGACAGGCCCAAACGGCTTGCCTATCGGCAATCGTGATAATGCAAACGGTTAACGTATTCATATGCAGGAATTCGAGAGATTCGTGGCAAGGGCGGAAGGGATTCGCGAATCGATTGATCATTATCGGGGTATCCATCGAATGGCTTCTTATTCTGGGAATCAATTACACATCGGTAGGGAACTCGATATTCGGAACGCGACCCATTGAGCTATCGGCTTGGCTCGTTATGCTGCCATTTGCCATGAGTATGCTCGGAATCGAAATATGGCGAAAACGATTTCATTAACGTCTGATCGAATTGCCTTGGGCGCGCCTTCGCCCGTTTTCGGCGAACTCTTTTTAGCGCTCCGGGTGCCGATTCCTGATCTCGGCGATAAGTGCGTCCACTTTTGAACGGTCCTGTCCGGCCCACTCGGCAGGGAAAAAATACTCACGACTTCCGATGCGGACGTAAAAGCCGGATTTCAGATGAATGTCATTGCTCGAGGGGTCATAGTCCTGCTCAAGGTCGGGGCTGCGGCGCGTTCCAGACGGACCCCGAAACGTGACCTTCACGTCCGGGTAGTCCTTGAGTTCGTCTTCCAAATAGAGTTCGAGCGCAACAAGTGCGGGGTTCATCATATCGGGAATATGCTGTACCACAATTGCTGACCGCAATCACGTGGCCAGGTAATCGGGTCTTTCTCTAATTCCTGTATTAAGCAAACAAGCTCGGCCTGCTTCTTCTCAGTTGACTTTACGATCTCAAGGATATTAATTATGAACATATGCCTAAAAACAGAGCGCGGGCAAGTGGTTTCCACAAAGGGGCCAAAACAGCAAAAGGAGGTAGTGTGAACATTTGTATTCCTATTGATTCGGATCAGGGGCTTTTGAGCCGAGTTTGCCAGCACTTTGGGTCTGCTCCCGCGTTTTTGATCCTGGACGCGGATTCTCTGCAATACACTACGATTATTAATACGAAACAACACCACGGTCACGGTGGCTGCCATCCGCTTGCAGTGCTCTCGGGTCAAAATATCCAGAGTCTTGTTGTTAGCGGAATCGGAATGGGGGCTCTTCAGAAATGCCAGGCGGCGAAAATTCGGGTTTACCGCAGCACCACGGGAACCGTTCAAGACATCGTCAAGGCGTTTAAATCCGGTACTCTTTCAGAGGTGTCTCTTGAAGATGCCTGTGCACACCATGGCGAAACTCACGGTCATTGCCAGGGTCACGGGCACTAGCAGCAGAACCATGGGACGCCCAAAAATTTGCAGACGGATCGGCGCGAAACCCGAAGTAACGCTATTTAAGCCGAGAGGTGTACCCGCATGCGAATTGGATATCGTAATGCTTGAGATGGACGAGCTGGAAGCGGTTAGGCTTGCGGATCTGAACGGGCTTTATCAAGAGGCCGCTGCCGAGAAGATGCATATTTCACGAACGACTTTTGGAAGAGTTCTCGGGAGCGCGCATCAGAAAATTGCGGACGCATTACTGCACGGCAAGGCTCTGGCTTTCAATACGGACAAGGAAAAAGAAAGCGCGCGAGCTATTTAAATCACCGTTTCAGTTACTGTCTTACGATGCGAATCGCGCTCACTTTCGCGTTGTCCCGGACCGATACGAAATCGATTTTCATCGTTCCATTCGTCACTGTAACGGTGAAGAACTGGTTGTATGCGGCGTTTCTTCCGGCCCTTGCGTAAATATCGAAGTTCGTCAGAACCGTTTTGCCATTGATCGCGACATTGAATAATCGTTGGCCCGCGGCCGAGAAGTAGATCTCCGCGAATTTCAGATTCACGCTATAAGTCCCGTTCGACATAGGAAAAGTGTACGAAAAATTCCCGTATCGCTCGCTCTGATAAACGGGGTCATTCGTGGTGCCGGTGATTGGAGACGTCGTGCGGGCAGTCGCGCCGCCGCTGAAGTTTCGGTCAGCGGAATAGTATACCCCTGAGCTATCCGTGTAGGCTGTGCCTCCAGCGACAACGGCAACCGAGGTCGGGGCTGGGGTTGGCGTGGGTGTCGGCGCGGGCGTCGCAATCGGAAGCGGCACGAGAGTCGTGGCTTTTACGATCCGGATTGCGCTTACTTTTGCGTTATCGCGGACCGAAATGAAATCGATTTTCACGCTTCCGTTCGTCACCGTGACCGGGAAAGTCTGGTCATAAGCGGCGTTTCGCCCGGCTCTCGCGTAAATATCGAAATTCGTAAGGACCGTCCTGCCATTGATTGCGACGTTGAAAAGTCGTTGGCCCGCGGCTGAGAAGTAGATCTCCGCGAATTTCAAATTGACGCTATAAGTCCCGTTCGACATCGGAAAAGTGTAGGAAAAATTCCCGTAACGCTCGCTCTGATAAAGCGGGTCATTCGTCGTCGCTATGATTGCCGAGGTCGTGCGGGCAGTCGCGCCGCCGCTGAAGTTGCGGTCAGCGGAATAATAGACACCTGAGCTATCCGTGTAGGCCGTGCCTCCCGCGACGATGGCAACCGATGTGGGG